>JAEEGL012017816.1_pt1 | contig 29831 bp, 48 predicted proteins | sample 9134231 | NCBI WGS metagenome assembly JAEEGL01 (sample SAMN16246548, study PRJNA631951) | gut metagenome | biome: gut microbiome; feature: rumen; material: fiber-attached | host: Bos | place: Iran: Karaj | collected 2018-10
ATCAGCGAAAATCATCTAATTGAAAATCGACGAAAAGTAAAGAGTATTCATAACGTTTTTCTTACTTGTAGCTGTGGGTCGCAGAGAGTAGTATCTACTGGAGTGGTTTATACTACATATCCTGCTTTATACGAATATATTTGTATGGAGTGTGGTAGAGTAGAAACTTCTCGTATTTCGTACCCATATCTAGATTATGAATACGAGGATGAAGACGATGAAAGTACGGAAGAAACCGATTGAAGTTGAGGCTATTTAGTGGACTGGAGATAATATAGATGAACTCCGTAATAGTTTCCCTGATTTTATTAATAATTCTTGGCTTGTGGGAAAGACACCAGAATTATTTCTTTATACTCCCGAAGGCAATATGCATGCTTCTGTAGGGGATTATATAATTATGGGAGTAGACAAGGAATTTTACGCTTGTAAACCAGATAAATTTATAAAAACTTATGACATAATTGAGGAATAAGCTATGCCAGATTATTTTAGACCCGATTTAACTGATGAAAAAACTCTAGAAAAATTAGATTTTACTGATAAGATAATGTCTATTCAATCTCATCTTATTAATTTATTGGACGCAGAAGAACACGCGCCAGATATGTATAGATATGGATACCAAAAAGCTCTTTTGGATTTTGCTTCTTTACTTTACGAGGCACTTTAAATGAAAACAGTTCTAATTATCTTAATATTTATTGTTTTCTGTTACGTGGCATTTGTTATAGGCTACCGCGCCGGATATAGTGATGGATGCGAAGATAGTATAGAAGATAAAATCTTTGAAGAGTTCGGAGACGAAATACAAAAAGAAGTAGAAAAAATAATTTAGGAAAGGATAGATAAAAGAAATAAAAATACCGATTCTAAAATTTGAAAAATTCTAAAATTTATGATATAATTATTATAGAAAGAATAAGAAAGGAATCTTCTGAAATGTTAGATTTGGAAAAGGAACTCCTTAAAAGAACTTTTATCTCTATTAAAGAGGTATTAGATGATTACGGTTTTCCTAATCTTTATACTATCCATAAGAAAGATATGGAGAATTGGTATAGAGATACTATTACTAATACTAATTCTGAAGATATTTTTGATTCGGCTAGCGGCCAGGGTGTATTAATTTGTACTAAAGATGGCTATGTTCGTGTTGAGTACGGTGCGTCTAAAGTCGTCTTTATGACCAGTAAAATAGATAATTGGGTATTTAAAGTACCATATAAAGATTATGAATCTAACTACTGCCAAATGGAAGTAGAGATTTATGAAAACGCAGAGCGAGAAGGAGTAGAGGAGTTTTTCGCACCGTGTTATTTTCTAGAAAATTTCGACGGCGCGGCTATCTACGTAATGGCGCGCGCAGAAGTATCTTTCGATAGATTGTATAGCGATTTATATGAGAGATTTTCTAGCGAGGGGCGCGCAGAAAACGAAATCGAAAATATACTTATAGATATTGTAGATTCGGATGAGTACGTTGGTTGGCTTTTTCCTTACTACTCGGACTACGACTCTTTTGAAAAGTTTATCGAGTTCCTTCGTAGCTCTAATATTAATGACCTCCATAGTGGAAATATAGGTTACATCGGAGATAATGTAGTTCTAATAGACTATAGTGGTTACTTCGGTTAATCTAATTTTCCTAAATCCATAAGATATACTTCCTCTACCGGTGGCGCAATATTTCGGGGCATATCTGTCCTCCCTTACAAATTAGATATGTCGAGGAAGTATAACTTATGGATTTAGGAGGTTAAAGGACTTTATGGTAGATAAGACTAATACGATAGAAGAAATTTTGCAGAAATTTCCATACCTATTAACGTTTTTCTATACCTTCGAGCTAAATAACGGTATAGAATACGGAAAATTTTAGCGTTCGCGCGCCTCTACGATAGAAGAATACGCTAGTAGTAATAGCGCGCAACTAATACGAATACTCAATTATTATATAAGTAGGAATTAGGATTCCTAAAAGAAAAGACTAGGTTAAATACCTAGTCTTTTTAGTTACATTATATAATTTTTCGGAGCTCGCGCCATCTAAATAAAATTACTACGAAAGTAGAAGATAAAATTTTCCAAAAAATCCCCTATTTTCGGAGCGCAATATTATATCTATAATTTAAAGGAATTTATAACGCTATAATTTTCTAAAAAATTTTTATCGCTCTAAAATTTTCCAAAAAAAATTCTCGAAAAAAATTCCAAAAAAATTATACTAGTCGATATATAAACTCTACTTCTAATCGTAAAAAAGAAAAGAAATTAAAGCCTATATATATTTAAATATATATTTAAATATATATTTATATATATATCTAAATATATATTTATTGTATTGGTCTATTCCGTATAGTACACTAGCTATTTCTTTTTCCTTTTAAACTTAGGAAAGGGAATAACGGGAAAGAAAGATAGGTAGAAACTAAGGGGAAATATAGAGGTAAGGGAAAAAGGGAAAGGGAGACATAGGTTAAGGTAAGAAGGGGAAGGATAGCTTAAAGGGTTTTAAAAATACATAAGTTACTTTAAGTTGTCTCTGCCACAAAATTTTCTTAGATTCAAATTTTAATTCTAGCTATTTTTCTCCTTTCATAAAACGCTTATTTTAACGAAGTTAAAATAAGAGTTTTCTATTTTTGACGAAGTCAAAAATAGACCTCTAATCAAGACCTCTATCTGTGCAGCTATTTAGATATATATTTAAATATATATAGGGGTCTTCTCCTAGCTTTTTTCAATGCTTTGGAGCTTACTACTTTAAATATTTATTTTAATATTCTTTCTGTTTACTTATTACGGTAATAAGTGTACTTTTCATATAGATTACTTTAAAATTTTCGTCCCAACTTTTAAAATTTAGTTTTTTAAATATATATTTAAATATATATAGGGATAACTGCGATTAAAATTTGACAGAAAAATATACATAAATTTAAAAAATTGCAAATTTTAGGCGCATAAAAAAGAGAAGACTCGCGCCTTCTCTCCCGCTTATAAAGCTTACGCCTTAACGTAGCCCTTCTGCTTGCCCTTGCCCTTCACGGCCACCTCAACGACATTGGCCAGGCCTTCCCGCGCGGCCATGCCCAGAAGGGAGTTAGCCTTCTGAATGGAAGTCACGCCGTCGATACCGAGGTTATAAACCATGGTAGCGGTCATAGGCTCATCGCTCAGCTCCGCGACCAGAACCTCAACGATCTTAAGGTTCTCTTCCTGCTTGGGAGTCAGGGTGTTGCGCCGCTTCTCCAGGCCGGCATCAATCTGCGCGAGCTCCTTAGTAGCAAACGCAGTCGTCTCATCACTCAGGTTCTTGTTAATAACAGCATCCAAAAATTCACGCTTAGTCATAGTAGTTACCTTTCTTGCGGTAGGTCGCAACCCATAATTTTTTATTTTTCGGTGGGAGCTTTTTCTCTCCTCACTTTCTATATATATTATAACAAAATTTTCCAGCTTTTTCAAACTTTCGTAGCTGCGAATAAAATTTGACAAATTATAAATTCCAGCTTTTGCAGCTGTCAAATTTTCATAAAATTTGACATGGCGCAGCTTATTTGCAGCTGCAGTAAAATTTGACAATGGGTAAAATTTGCGCGCTTCCAAAATTTGCATATATCTAAAATTTGCATACGATTAAAATTTGCAATTCGCGCGGCGCGTAAAATAATATATAATATAATATATAATATAGTATATAATATATAATCTCGGATATTTATGCAGAAAAAAATGTATAATCGGTGAATACGTATGAATAAATGTATAAATTTGACAAAAAATAAATTTAGACTATAATAGTCTAAATATAATTTTAGGTCGGATTACTCCGACCTATATTCAATTTACTCGTATCGTATAATCTTTTTTATATACGGTAACGGTACTTGCATCGACTTCCAACAACACGTCCTTTCCCTTTTTTACTTGCCATTTATTAGTAACAGTTCGTTTACAAATTTTGGGAGCAGATTCGTGAGCAGAAATATTACAACAATTATTATATAAATATTTTAATATTCCATATTCACAAATGCTATCGGCCAAAGCCGTATGCTCCTCGACAAAATTTTCGTCCGCAAGAAATTTATAAAAAGATTCTGCGGTGGTAGAATAGTTGCCGTTTTCGGTAAAAAGGGCGTGACTTTCGCAAAAATCTTTATATTCCTGCGTGCTTGCAATATGGTTTACAGCATAGGCCCGAATATCATATACAGGGATAGAATCAAAGGGGTTCACGCATTTGTACCAGTCGCAATTAAAGGCAAAAACTCTTTCGTCAAAATCGCTGTTGAAAGCATAGGCCGCTTCTACATTGTACCTGCGGAAGTCCTGCTTCATGCGGTTGCAGATGTAGCCAAACTTATCAAGGGTTGCAAGGCGAGCCCGCATACGGTTTACATATATGGGGCGTTTCTCCGCATAGTGAGCAGTAGCGAACAGCGGCAGGTTGTGCCAAATTTGTTCGACCACAAAATCACGGCTGACGAGGACGCAATCCTTTTCAATATCTACTATAATATATCCAATATTATAGCAGAAGGGTTTTTGCAAGTCGGTTGTTTCGGTATCAAAAATACAAATAGGGTTCATTTTTTGGATTCCTTTCGTTTCTTTCTACAAGTATTATACAACATGGAAGATAAAATTGCAAGAACTTTTTATGAGGTATTTAGACTATTATAGTCTAAATATATCTAAGGGAGATTTCTCTCCCTTATGGCTACTCCTTTTTCTTTTCGGCTTTCTTTGCGGCCTTCTTGCGCTTTTCGTCCTGATGGAACGTATAGGCTTGCGCGGCTTCGAAGGGGTCATAACCGCTACCGTCACGAGGGCCTTTCGGAATCTTCAAAACGATTTCAACGGCGCCTTCCTCTCCGTCCTCTACGATGGGAACCGCAAAGGTATTGGAACCCGTCTGAAGGACATCGAAGCCAAAAGACTTCAAAGATTCGGTAATGTGGAAAACGAGAGTTTCACGAGTTGCTTCACCGATTTTCTTTTGTGCCATATTGGGAACTCCTTTCTTAATTTCTATATAGAGTATACACGATAAAGGGAATTTTGTCAATACTTTTATTTAGACTATTATAGTCTAAATAAAAAAGGGGGAGAAGGGGAAAAACTCCCCCTTCTCGGTTACAGACTGTAACCCTTCACGATGCGCTTTCCCACAATCACATCAGAAACCTTAATGCCGGGGATGCGCTTGCAGATGCCGGTGGCCTTAGAGGTGCTATTGATGCCCTCGACCGCATCCCGAATCTGGGAAGCCGTCCGCACCGTATGGTCACCCAACAGGGTGGTCACGGCATCGACAAGGGGCGCGTCCTCGATAGAACGCTTCTCGGCGGCCTTCGCTGCACGATTGGCGGCCTCGGTAGCCATCCTCTCAAGCTCGGCCTTGGCCTTCTCGGCCATCTCGGCGGTCACGACCGCACCTTCGGTAGTAGCAGTAAGCAGTTCCTTAATCGTCATTGTTTTGTTTCCTTTCTCGTTTTTAAGGGTTTTCGTTCCCTAATTTCTGTACTTATTATATCATGGTCGGCGTCGGTTGTCAAGGGGTTTTTCAAATTTTTTTTGAAAATTTTCAGAGTGTTTTGTAACATCTCCACTTAAACTAATTGGCAGGTTTTTAGGCTCCAATGGCTCCTTACGCTGGCGGCCATCTCTCACCCCTTGACACCTTCTTTTCCTTTGAGGGAAAGTCTCGACTTCATCACACATTTCTTCGCTTCTTATGTGCTTCTCTTTGATTTTCCTTTCCCTCTTGGAACAATTACATATTACTATATTTTTAGGAAAAAGTCAATACCCTATTTAGACTATAGTAGTCTAAATATAGAAAAGGGAGAAAATTCTCCCTATTTCTTAACCGAAGGCAACCGTCAACGCCTTTAAGATATGGTCGGTTAATTCTTTGGTATAGTTTTTCGTAACCACCACTTTCGTGGAATTGAACTTGCCAATATACCTTTCGTTGTAAGGGTCGGTGATAAGGGTGGTTTGTTTCATGTCGAAGGCTCGGAAAGTTTTTCGGGTATCTTTACTTCTCGGACTGTCGCTGAACGCATCCCCATCGAATAAGATTATGTTATAGTTGCAACTATTCGGTTTTTGCATCTTTATCATAATCTCTTTCATATTGTCGGGAACATCGTTTCCACCATCGGCGGCCATTTTTCTTTCCTTTTTGCTTTCGCAAATATGGAAATTGTCATTGATGAAAGCGACATCCATGGAAAAGTTGCGGTTCTTGCGTTCAATCTCTGAAAGTGCGGAAAGAATCCCATTTGTCATCGGTACATTGTTATGAAAACTTCCGGAACAATCAATAATAAGGTTCAAATGACAAGTACCGAATTTATTGTTGCCCTGCGCGGTGGAAGTGCGTTCAAAATACCGATAATCTTCTCGTGCAACCGCTCTCGGGTTAAATACTCCTGAATAAGCATTTATGCCGTTTCCACCTTTATTCTTTTTATTGAAATTTCCAATAATAAGTTCAGCGGATTTTTGGAAACTTGCGACTTTCTGCGCTTCTTCTGTATTCAAACTTTGCTTGGTGGTCAAAGATTTTTCGATAATCTTTTTAATTTCGGCAACAGTAAGAGGACTTTCGCTCGGTTTACTTTTTGCCGTCTTTTCCGAATTTTCGGAAGTTTCGCTTTCGCTCATATCGGGCATAGACTCTTGCGATTTATTTTCGGAAGTGCTTTCACCTTCTTGCGGCTGAAAAGATTGTGGATTGCTCTTAAACATTTTTTGTACTAAATTCCATAATCTTCTTATATCACACTCATAATCATATACACAAGGATGGCCGCTATAATTTCTTGAACTTCCGTTCAAAGGGGCGTACTCTTTCATTATATATTTTACGGCATTTTGCACCTCGGGAGTACCCAACCCAAAACGCACAGCATTGAAGAAAGCTCCTTCCGCATCAGTAACCACAGGAGCATGGCCGCCGTGAATATCGTATAGCTGTTTGCGGAAGTCTACTTCGTGATAGTAGTCTTGCAAGACGGTTTCGATTCTTTCATCCTCAACGATATTTACCTGCGGTGTAATTTTATCAAATTCACTTGCAGGAGTAAGGATGGCATGGGAAACTTCGTGGTAGAGCATCGAACGGACTGCTTCTTCATCGGTGCAAGTGGAAGTTTCGGGCATAGCTTCAAGGCGATGGGCGATAATGGGATAAGATACTACAATCTTATCTTCCATCGGGCTATAATAGGAAGTTTCTTCCTTCTTGTCAAGGGTGGTTTCAATCCTGCGGCCTGCATAGAAACCGATGGGCAGGGTCTTGAGGATTTCTTCGCACTTTACAAAACTCATCTTCATTTTTGTGTTTCCTTTCTGTTTTATTCCCTTGGAACAATTATAGTATACCACTTTTTACAGAAATTGCAATACCCAAATTTGGGTAATTTAGACTATTATAGTCTAAATAAATCCGGCTTGCGCCGGACTTTTTAGATGTTACCCCATCCGGCGATTGCCTGTGCTAACTGCTTGGCGGAAAGGGCAAATTCTTTTGCGGTGGAACAACGGTCAACCAAAGGTTCGGGCAATCCGTAAACCATACCACCCAACGAAAGATTCATTGTGCCGATAATCTGAAAACCATCGTGGATATGGACAGGACGGTTCTTGTAATAAAACTCGGTTTTACCATCCACGATGCCTTGCAAAAACCGCAAAGAATCAAAGGGCAAAAGGTTGATTTCATCAAGGACGATTGCTTTGCCCTGTTCCATGCACTCCCAAAGCAAAGACGGCTTGAAATCGGGGTTGCCATCGGTGAAAACGAAATCTTCCATAAGGTCGGAAGGCAACATCGAACTATTGCAAACGACACAACGGTTTTCGCTTTCTTCCTGTGCAATAGTGGTCTTGCCTGTGCCCGCAGGCCCAAAGTAAACCTTGAAGCGGTTATTGATATGGGAAGCAGGCTTGCCATACTGCGAAATATCCTTCACAATCTGTGAAAACTCTGCGCTCTTGACCTTCTCGGTCACTTCATTAACATAGGAGCTATCCATAAGCGCGAAGTAGTTGCTTACATATTCAATAGCGGCATTTTTGCTTTTGCAAGCCATAAAAGCGAAAGTATTGGTGAAGCGGAAAGAGGGAGTGAAGGCGAACTCGGTGAAGAAGTCCATGAGGTGCTGAATACCATCAAGCAGGACTTCCTTCGGGTCGGGAGCGGGAGGCACAGCCGTTTCAGTCGTGCCATTTGCGAAAAGGTCAGGGAAAAGTCCGTTGGCAATAGCTTCACGGATAACGGTATCTCTGCTCGTGCTACTCACAGCTTTAAGAGCCGTGTACAGGTCAGAGAACTGGGCATACTCGGGGTTTTCGGTATGCACCATAAAGGGAGTGCCGTTCACCTTGCCATAAATGGCACTATCGCTTACTCGCTTGGTCATCGTCATGTTTTCGTTGCAATACATTTTTCTTTTCTCCTTTTTGTTTTGTTTTCTGTTCCCTTGGAATAATTATAGTATACCACAAAGTAGAAAATTTGCAAGGCCTTTTTTGAACGTATTTAGACTATTATAGTCTAAATTTAGGAAAATAAAAAGGGACTTAGAGAAGTCCCTTCAAAATCTCGATAATATTTTCTACGTTGTAGGCTGTTCCCGTCCAAGCGTTCCGAATCTTCTCGTTGTCATCAAACAGGATACCATCCGGTTCGTCCGCCGTTTCATGCTTCGGCACTCCGTAGGCGGTATAGTGGAACTCATCCCAATGCACCGAGGGGAGATGGGCCTGAAGCCAAGCGGCTTTCGTGGTTTCCACGGCTTCGTCATATTCCTTAGTAGATACCAAGGAGCCCCAGGTGATAACGCCGAGGCGATAGCCTTTCTTTTGCAACTTATTGAGAAGGCGAGCCAGCGTGGAGAACCGCACGAGCGGGCGGGCATCGGCATAGGGGGAAGCATCGAAGGCCCGAAGTTTGGGAAGCCAATCGGGAACTCCGTAGAGGTCGGCAATCGTTCCGTCCATGTCGAAGTAGATAGTCATTTTTTCAAGTTCCTTTCGTTTTTCTATGTATAGAGTATAACCGATTTTCGGTATTTTGTCAATACCTATATTTAGACTATAATAGTCTAAATAAAAAATGGGAGTTTATCCCATTTCTTTTTTACTGAAATAAACCGGAATCAATCCGAGAAAAAGATACAACGAGTAATAAATTACTTTTCCGCATTTGCGTTCAATCCATACTTTATGATACATTTTTTTTAACCCTCGTATAGCATATGACCGTTCATATCTTCAACGTAAATGACTTCTATATCATCTTCGGTTTCTTCAATATCCCACGCCATATCAAGAGAGAGACGTTCTGCCGCAAAGGGATTTACTGACCAAAAACTATCATTGGAAAGCGGTTGATATTTGTCATCAACTTCGATTTCAACATCTACTACTTTTTTTATTCTTGCATTAACCTTCATTTTTATTCTCCTTTCAATTTCTAAGTTTATTATACTACTTTTATGAAAATTGTCAATATCTATATTTAGACTATTATAGTCTAAATAAAAAAAAGGAGAATTACTTCTCCTTCTCCGCCTTCTTTTTCGCTTTTTCTTCCTTCTGTTCGCATTTGAAGGTATAATCCTTTGCCTCTTCAAAGACATCATACCCCGAACCGTCACGTGCGCCCTTGGGGATTTGAAAAACGATCTTTACGGATGTTTCTTCTCCATCTTCAACGGCGGGAATACCATACGAACCAGACGCAACTTGCAAAACATCATACCCTGCGGCGGTCAATGCGGTTTTGCAAATTTCCATAATTTGCGAACGAGTAGTTTCACCGATTTTTTTAGTTGCCATTTTATGACTCCTTCCTTATTTTTCTAATATAATTTTATCATAAAATTTAAAAATTGTCAAATTTAAATTTAGACTATTATAGTCTAAACTAAGATAAAGGGAGAATAATCTCCCCTTATTTTTACTTCTTCCATCCTCTCGGCAATTTTTCCATCTTTTTGTGTTGGCGGCAACAATGCACGAAAATTTTATATTCTATCATAACATCGGCCAATCCCGTGTGTTCCTCAGAAAAACTTTCATCATTAGAAATATAACGATAAAGAATTTCGGCGGTCGCTCTTGGTTTGTTTGTGCTTCTCATATATCCGTTGGCTTTCGCCCATTTGATATATGTTTTTTGCTTACAGATAGTATCCTCGGCCATTGATAGAGTGTCCCAAACTGGGATACCATAGGGAAGAAAATACCGATACTTGGAAGAAGTAAACCATCTTTCTGTAGTATTGACGGCGCGGGCATCGAACCTTGCATTATGCGCGATGATAGCTTTTACGTTATATTTCGCACAAAGATTTTCAATATGGCGGCGGGCGGTATTCCAACGAACCATGCGGCGCTCTCCACGTTTGAGCTGTTCCTCATACATGGGAATTTTTTCAGCGTAGTAGGCCGTCTGCATGAGGTCAGCGCACAGGACGAAGGTTTCGTAGATTACGAAAGAAAAGGTTTCGTATACGTTTCCTCGTTTGTCATGGACGGCGCCGCCAATATCATATACGATAGGGTCTTCAAGGGAATTGGCGGTTTCGGTGTCGATGGTCAGATAATAGTTTTTGGGCATCTTGTTTTATTCCTTTCTTATGTTACATACAGTATAAACGATTTTTTATAAAAAGTCAAGAGGGTATTTAGACTATAATAGTCTAAATAAAAAAGGGGAATAATTCCCCTTTATTTTATTTAATAATCAGTTCCACATCGGTAAAAAGAATAACGTCATATTCTTCTCTATAGGAATAACCTTCGCCGCTTTTAAGGTTGACACAGTTGGTATCTTCACCGTAACAGGGATTTATTTTCATCAGAATATCTCCGTCTTCGTCACGAAAAACATCACCCGTTTCAAGTTCTCCAAAGGTTTTTTTGGTGTTGAGGGAATGGTCGGTAATTTTCATTTTTGTAAGTTCCTTTCTTTTATTTTCTATATTCATTATACCAAATAATAGGAAAATGTCAATCCCCTTGTTTAGACTATTATAGTCTAAATAAAAAAGTATAAAAAATAAACCGGAGGAAGGGGAAACCTCCGGTTTATTTTCTACGGGTTAAAAGCTGTAACCCTTAACAACTCGGTTGCCGATGACAACATCGGAAACCTTCAAGCCCGGGATGGACTTGAGAACGTAGGTGGCCTTGGAGGTAGAGTCGATGCCGTCAATAGCATCCTTGACCTCAGCGGCGGTGAACACCTTCGCATTGGCCTGCAGAAGGTTCGTGACAGCTTCCACAAGGGGAGCGTTCTCAGCGGCTCGCTTCTCAGCGGCCTTGGAGTTGCGGCTCTCAGCGGCCTTGGTGTGCTTCTCCAGAAGCTCGGTAGCGGCGGACTGCAGGTCGGGGTTCATTTCACCATTAGCGATGGCGGTGAGGAAGGCGGGGTAAGTGTACGACATTTTTTTTGTTTTCCTTTCGTTTTTTTGTGTTCCTACGGTCTTGGGGAGTTTCGATTTCGTTCGGCTTGCCTGTTCCCTTGGAACAATTATAGTATAGCACATTATGGGAAAATTGCAATACCCTTTTTTATTTTATTTAGACTATAATAGTCTAAATATAGCTGTTATAAAAAAGAGCGGTTGCGCACCGCTCCAAAAATAATTAAAGTCTAATATCATACTATATAATTATTAGTGCTAAGGTGGAACTCCTTCAAATCTTAATAGCCGGTTCATTTTCTTTTCTCCTTACGGGCGAAGGTCTTCACTTTTGGGAGTGCCGATGATGCAGAGAGTGGGAACCAAAATGGTGGCCACGATAATAAGAGAATAACCAAGAATTGTGATAGTCATTGTTGTTGTTCCTTTCTTTATTTTCTAAATAGAGTATACCACTAAAGTTTCATCTTGTCAACTATCTATTTAGACTATAATAGTCTAAATATAATAAAAGGAGCCGGAGCTCCCTTTTTTATCTTTCCATTATCTCGTGGATAATATATTCCGCCTCCACCATAATGCCCATAGCTTCGGGTTCCATCACAGTCACATCACCAGCGTCCCAGGAAAAGTCCATCGACTCAACCTTGCCGAGCTTTGACGGAGCGTACTGGTGGGCAACGATGTCGCCATCACACCAGGGGAATCGGAGCTGGTATCCGCCCAGGCACTCGTGAATAGTGTATGGGACTTTGGCTTCGTCCAGTTTGTCGGTGACTTTGAGAATGGCCTGCGCACGAATGATGCGGTTCTGAAGTTCCTTAGTGGTGAGTTGTTCGTTATCCATTGTTTATTCTCCTCTCAATTTCGATACCTAATTTTACCACGTATTTGGGGAACTGTCAATCCTTTATTTAGACTATAATAGTCTAAATTAAAAAAATGGGAGAAAAATTCTCCCATATTTTAGTTAATCACTAACGAGAAGCAGAAGCAGAATGTCCTCACAGTCCATGTCTTCCAAGTCTTCATAATCATCCTCATCGTCCTCGTCGTCGTCTTCATCGGAAAGCCAATCTTCAAGGTCCTCTTCGTCCTCTTCCCAAATCTCCGGGTCGTCCTGCGGTTCTTCAGCACCGCACCAATACTCACAGTTTACATAGTCGCCGTCTTCGGCATAGGGACAATGGTGGCGGCCTTCAAGGTCCGGTTCGTCGCAAGGTGTCCAATTTCTAAGACTCATTTTTATGTCCTCCTTCATTTCTATACTAACATTATACTTAAATTAGGAAAAATGTCAAGACCCATATTTAGACTATAATAGTCTAAATTTATTTTTCGGGAAAATCCCGTAAATCTTTTTTATGTTTCTCTTTTCGAGAATATTTTTTTCTATCTTTTTCAATTCGTGTATACGGTTTCACTCCACCCCAATCTCCACGAATTTTATTGAGTGCGCGCAACTGTGCATCAGAAATCTTTCTTTCCATTGGTTTATTCCCTTTCAGTTTTTATTATATCATATTGTATGGTTTTAAGCAGAGAACATTGTATCTCTCACGGAGTACGTATCATATCCCATTCGCTCGGCCTCTTCGTCAGTATACACGCCAAGATAACGGATCTTCTCTCCTTCGGCTACTTGCCGCGCAGTGTATATAGGAATTGTATTTTTGTCAGTTTGTACGAAGAACTCCTCGCCTTCCCATTCTCCACTCATAATTTCAAACAAGTAGTTTTTCATTGTTTTTATTTCCTTTCTTTATTTTACGCCTAATTTTACCATATAAAAAGAAAATTGTCAATCGTTTTATTTAGACTACAATAGTCTAAATATAAAAATGGGAGAAAATTCTCCCATATTCCCGACGTTTGCTTTTTTGTCTAAAAGCGCTATCAAAGGCGGGCAAATGGTTGCGCTTTAAAATCAGTATGTATCGTAACCCATCCATTCAGCTTCTTCATCGGTATATACACCGAGAAAACGAACTTTCTCGTCACCGGCCACATCATGCGCGATTGCGAAAGCTTCGGACTTGTTGTTGGCTTGCGCGAAGAATTCTTCGCCCTCATAGTCGCCACTCACGATTTCAAACAAGTAGTTTTTCATTTTGTTGTACCCCTTTCTTTTACTGTACCTACATTATACATGATAAAAGGATTTTTGTCAATACTCCTATTTAGACTATAATAGTCTAAATAGAAAATTGGGAGAAAATTCTCCCAAAATATTTTACACAAGATTTAAATTTGCATCAGGGTAGTAGCTAACGAAATCATTTTGAAGAAAAGAAACAAACGAACAGCCGTCCAGAGAAACAGAGTTTACAGCGTAATCGCAGTTTTCTTCTTTGATATTTTCAGTTTTCATAAAGAGTGTTTCTTGAAAAGAGAAGACACCACCAACAGGAACATCAAAGAATCTCGTGAGATTGCCAGTAGAATTAACTTTCATTTTTTTGCCCTCCTCATTTGGTATACCCTATTCTACTACATAAAAGGAAAATTGTCAATCCCTATATTTAGACTATAATAGTCTAAATATAGAAATTGGGAGAAAAATTCTCCCATATATTTTAGCAATACGCCAGCTTCATATTTTTCCAGCACAGGACGGAGATTTGTTTGCAGGCCCGGCCGATTTCCATAGCTTCTTTTTTCGTATTTACGCGGCGGCTCTTGTCTACGTAGTAGATCCCTCCAGCGTACCAGATCCCGCAGTTTCCGCCGTAGGCTTTCACAGCTTCGATTGCTTCACGGGGCGTATGAGCTTCGACGCCCTCCGTGGCGACCTGCCACCCGGACTTATAGGAAATTTTGCGGCCCGCCTTAAGAGTCAAACCGTCATTCTCGGAAAGTTTGTGGATCGACCGAATGTTAATCATTTTTCTTTTCCCCCTTCAGTTTATGCCTTATTTTACCATATAGGAAGAAAACTGTCAAGACGGGTGTTTAGACTATAATAGTCTAAATATTTTTTATAAAAGGGATTAATATCCCTTTTTATAACTTTGTACGATTTCGCCTGTTTCTTTGTCTACGACATGGACAATTTGAATTTCGGGATATTTTCTGATATATCCGATTGCTACCATGCCTGCGGCCCATTCGCTGTGGAAATAATGGGAATAAATTGCTTTGTGATTGGTAGTAATAATGTAAAGTTGAAACATTTTCTTTTCCCCCTTTCGGCTATGCCTAATTTTACCACATAAAAGAAAAATCGTCAATATCTTTATTTAGACTATAATAGTCTAAATATAATTTGGGAGAAAATTTTTCTCCCAAAAAATTTTTTATCCGACCATCCATAAAATTTTCATAAACATCCAAAAGAAAAATGCACAAATTGGGAGATTAATGGCCCACCACAAAAAGGAACCAGTACGAAGGTAAAATTCTTTTGAAAGAATACGAATAATCATTTTTGGAACTCCTTCCTTTAATCTATTATAATTATATCAAAAATTTTATAAAATTGCAAGTTTAATTTTAGGGAAAATTTAGACTATAATAGTCTAAATATTGGGTAAAAAAATAAGGCCCCGAAGGGCCCGGGAGCTTATGGCTCCCAGTAGCGGACGTAGCGCCCGCCGCCGGCCTGGACCAGCGTCCAGGCCTTCTCCAGCGCGTCAGCGCCGTCGAAGTGCTCCACGACCTCACGGCCGCGCATCACGTCCACGCCACGGGAAACGTCAAAAGCGAAAGTAGTAGTCATAGGAACCTCCATGGGAGCGGCGCCCTTCTGTCGCCCGCCTCTCTGATTGTCTTAAGTATACCACGATCAACCCCAAATTGCAACCCCTTTTTCGGAAGGATTTAGACTATAATAGTCTAAATATTCGGACGGCGCATAAAAATGCAGAAAATGTATAATTATACATAAAAAAAAAGAAGGCCCCGAAGGGCCTTCGTATTATAGCAGGTTTAGTAGATGGGCGGCGGAGCGGTTCATGCTCAAGGCAAGGCCGCGATATGTAGCGGCAAGGTCTTGATAGAACACAGCATTTTTTCTATCGCCGTTCAACCGATATTCACGGGCTTTACCAATGCAACGGCGAAGCTCTTTCTTATCTTCGTCTGCAAAAACGAAAGTAGAACGCAGGCAGGATATAATGGATTTTTTCATAGCTTCAAGTCTCCTCCTCTTCTTCTTCGTATTCAATGGGATAGGGAACGCAGTTTTTGCAATCACAGCACTTTTTCGGGCATTCTCCCATAGCGTCCAAATCGCAGGGGTAAACATTGATAATATAAGTTTTCATAGCTTTATATTCCTTTCTATATTGATAGGGAAGAGGGGGCTTGCGCCCCTCCCCTCAGTTCGTTTTCGCCGCAAGCCTTGCGTTTACCTTAGTAACGTAGCCCTCAGCGGCCTTCTTCGTCTTGTAGCTCCTGATCAAGCGTTCAACATCATAGTAACTGTTATACGCCCAAACCTCATACAGGCCCTCAGCCTCTTCAACCCAATAGACAACTTTAGCCTTCATGCCTTTGCTCCTTTCTATAGATGGAGGGGAGGTTTCCCTCCCCTCCTGGTGTCCTTTACTCCAGGCCCTCGAACATCCAGGCCTCGTAGACCTCGTCCTCGTGCCATTCCACGGGCCAGGCCTCAAGCCATTCGAACCAGGGCTTTTTGCTAACCTGAATCCCATAGCCGAGGAATTTACCGTGGGCCTTTTTTTCGCTAACCATGCCAGGGATGCTCCACAGCTTTTTCACGAAGACCGCCGTGGGAATAACCTTAGCAGGCAGGGTCCTCATCGGCAGGGGGAGGCCAGCGGCCTCGAGGGCCTCCTTCTTCTTTGGCGTGATAGGCTCAGGAATCGAAAGGGTATACACCACGAAGGCAGGGAACTTGTGCTTGAGGTACTTTGGCGAACGAGGCCCCTCAAGCAGGGAGGATATCCTGCCTCCGTTCGTCTTATCCTCCCGAGGGAGGTATCTGACCCTGCGGCCAACACGGAAGGCCAGGGTATTATCCTCCTCATCGGAGCCTGAAACCTGGCTCTTTTTGGCCAGAGGCCTCACGTTTACCAGTTCGTAGGCCTCACCAAAGCGGCCACAATAGCTCCAGGGCTTTTCCAGGCTTTTAATGGCCTCAGCCGCCCTGACCTGTTCCTTTTTGTTGCCATGCTCCAGGGCCTCGATTGCATCGAAGAGGGCCTCGTGTTGTGTAAACCTGTACGACGTGTCGCAATAAGCCTGCCAGCGTTCTTTGTTTGCCATAGCTTTTTCCCCTTTTTAATATTTATACTTGCGCCCCTCATCACAGGGCCTCGCCGCCCTCATCCCTTTACAATTCCTGCATACCTTGTCTGCAGGTGAGTGCGGCCTCCTATATATGAACGCTTTGCGGTCAGGCCGTTTGTAGTCGCATCCAGGCCTGTATCACGCTATACAGGTTAAACAGGTATCACTCCTGACCCTGGCGCCCTTGCGCCCTCCTGACCGTTCCCTGTTCATTTGTCAAAGTGCCATGCCCTCGGCCCAGGCCTCTCGGCCTCCCCTCAAGCTCAGGGGTATTGTACCACGCCCTGCCCCTGCCGTCAATATGTTTTTTTCATTTTAGTCTAATTTTTTTTCGCCTTGTCTTGCGCCCTGCGCCTGCGCCCTGCACCTGCGTAAATGCCCCCTGGATCCAGGTTTGTGGTCAGCAATAAAAAATTGATATGGGTGGTATACACTTTTGTAAATGTATAAATATGCAGCACCCGGGGGTATATTCGCGGATTATGCACCTTTTTTTGTATAATTATGCGGGCGCCATGGAACATTTTTCCCACGAAATCAATTTTTCAAAATAGATACAACTAACGTTATATCTACGCTATCTCATCTACCCTACCTCCTCTTCTCCCTTATCTAAAATTTGACTTCCCATTAATTCTATGTTATAATATATACAGAAGGGTAGGTCTATCTACTCTATTTTAGTTGTCCCCTACGCTAAAACTATATTGCGTAGCGAAGGAGGTTATAATAAATTAAAATATATGGAAGAAAATTTAAATATAAAAAAACGTGTTTCGCGCGCTAATCGTCTAAATCTAAATTTTAATTTAGCCTATATTGATGAACGCCGCGACTTCGTAGAAGAATATCTAACTAAGCCTTAGTTCGAAGCTAATCCCCCTACGGCTTCTGAACTCGAAACTATTGCTAACTATATCCTATGGGGTAAAAATCGTTATACCGATAAAAATATAGTCCAAGAAGGTTCCATCCAAATCGCTACCCGTGCGGGACTTTGGGACGCGAACGCCGCAAAAGTCGAGTCTCTCGATAATTTATTAACCCAACCTGGCTTCACGGAACAACAAATATTATCCGCAGAAGCCCCTCGTTATAAATACCCAAAAGAAACTTTTAGTCGTTCTATTGCGCGCCGCACCGCTTCGCCAGAAGCCTTAGCTATACTCGAATAGCTATGGAAAGAAATAGATTCTCTTGACCTCGAACTTAACTATTACGACCTAATCCATGGTAAACGCGTTAAACCGCCTCGCGAAGAACTTTTAGCTCTTTTCTCTAACGAAGAATAGTAGACTTTAAGAGAATAGGCCGCGCATTTAAATTAGTTTTAGTATTTAAAAAAACGCCATTTACTCGTCGAGCTAAGAAGAGAATAGTATACTATAAAAGACCTATATCGCCCAATTAGGTCTCTCCACTCCGCGCCTTCTACGCAATTACCCCAAACTATATCTACTATCGAAACCGACTATCCGGTCGCACCCGTTGGTTTAATAGGGGGGGTAGGTATCTAGGAAAAGCTTTTCCCAAAGGACCGTTATCCTATACCTTCTGATTTTACCCAAGACGAACTAAAGTCCGTTCTCGAATTTTATTGGAGGCGCGCCCTCTAGACTAACGTCTACGATTTTCGTAATCCAGACCACGTAGGTAAAACCTTCGAACAATTTCAATAGCTTAACTCTGAGCGAAACGACGATATTTTATCTAATTCTAATTCCTTTTTAGATACTCTTTAGTTTTATATTGCGCGAGCCGACTTAAGCGATACCCAACGCGAAATTCTCGACCTCAAGCTACGAAAGGTCTCTAACCCAGACATCGCTTAGTATATAAATAAAAAATACGATAAGTCTTATACTATTAACTATATCTCGACTATATTCCGCCAAAAGATAATTCCGTAGATATGCGCGGCTGCTCAAATCCACGCAGAAATAATCGAGAACCTAACTTTCCCGGAAAACTTTAAAAAGTGTAAGACGTGCGGCAGAATACTTCTAATTAGTCCCATAAACTTTGTGAAAAAGTCTCGTTCTCCCGATGGCTATTCAACTTAGTGTAAGATTTGCGACCGCGAGGCAAGAATAAAATCTAAAGATAAAATTAAAAAATTAGACTAAATTATTTAAAGTTACATATCTGACTATTACTTTATTTAGAGGGCGCGGACCGCGAAAATTTATGCGACTCGCGTATATAATGGAGGTACATAACCTTATGAATTTTAATTTAAAAGATAAAACTAAATATAAGTATCCCGAGTTTAGTAATGCGCTCCTTCGTATCTCTCCCCAAGAGCTACTGGGAGTTGCGAGTGTATTAGGGGTAAAATTATATACTGATGAAAAAGACGAAAACGACCATCCTATTCCGTAGGATGGGATGATAATTATTGGTGAGATTCTTTCTAAGTACGAGACTCTAAATAGAGATGCGCGCCGCAATCTACTTAAAATAGTAAAGTAGGCAGGTAAAAAGTAATTATGGGTTTACAACCAAAAATACCGGTTAAACGTCATACTTTTACTTAGAAACTCTGCGCGCGGTGCGGCAACTCGTACGGACCCGAAGCTTTTGCGCCTACTTCATCTCTTTTCTTTCCGGATAAAACCTTTCCTATTTGTAATAATTGTATTAAAGAATTTTTAATTTCTGAAGATTTTAATTGGGCGGCCATTGATAAGCTTTGCTAGATGGCGGATATTCCTTTTATTCCACGTGAGTGGGAACGCTTACGGGATTAGAATGGGGACGATACTTTCCCCGTATACGCTCGCGTTTTTCAATCTTAGGAATATGAAAATATTGGATGGGACGACTATTTTAAAGAATTTAAGGCGTTAAAAGAAATGGGTCTTATAGAAGATGAATTACCTTTACTTAGCGACGAGAAGTATGATGCTCTCGCGCATAAGTGGGGAGATAATTATAGTAGAGAAGAACTTATTTATCTTGAAGACCTCTATAATGGTATGCTTGCGACGCAAAATATTAACGGTGCTCTTCAAGTTAAATAGGCTCAATAGCTTTGTAAAATTTCTCTTGAATTAGATTCTCGTATCCGTCAAGGAGTTGATTTTGATAAATTACTTGGGTCTTATGATAAATTAGTTAAGGTCGCAGAATTTACTCCTAAAAATGCTAAAAATGCTAATGATTTTGATAGTGTAGGTGAACTTATACATTGGCTTGAGAAGAGAGGTTGGAAAAATAAATATTATGATGACGTCACAAGAGATGTAATAGATGAAACTATTAAAAATATTCAAAATTATAATTAGCGTCTTTACATTAATGAAAGTGGAATTGCAGAAGAAATTAGCAGACGTACTGAATAGCTTAAAACCGCAAATCGTATTGAAGAAGATAATTTTTACGGTCTTAATAAGACGTATGATTTAGATGAATACGATAATGAGGGATATGAATAGCTATTAAAAGCTGATAGCGAATTTAAAGAGGAGTTAGAGTAATGGGTAATAAAAGAATTGTTTTAACTTCTTTATTGCGCGCGCAAACAGACGTATAGGTTTATAAACGAGAAGATATACCACTAGAAAAAGGAGTAGTATTAACAGAACAATATTTAACTAGTATATAGGATTTGCTAGAGAAATATATGAATTTCTTTACGGCGTACCCGGATATATTCTTAGATATTATTGCGCCGACCGATGCGCCGATTAAACTGTTTCCTTATTAGCGTATATTCTTGCGCGCGGTTATGCGTTTTAAGAATGTCTATGTTACGGCTTGTCGTGCGTTTTCAAAATCTTTTATTACTATTCTTGGAATGGTATTATAGTGTATTTTTATGCCGCGCACTAAACGATTTATATGCGCGCCAATGAAGGCATAGGCGGCGCAAATTGCAAAAGAGAAACTTACGGAGATATTTCGTGCGTGGCCGCTTCTGCGCCGAGAAGTAATCGGCGGAGATTTAACAGAAGTGCCGGGCAACTATGGGAAAGATTACGTTACTCTTAGATTTCGTAATGGTAGTTAGTTTGACGTAGTTGGAGCGCTAGAAAGCTCATTGGGCGGCCGTCGTCATGGAGGACTACTAGACGAAATTAAGCTTCATGATGAGGAGTTAGTTAATACAGTCGTTCTTCCTCTTATGAATGTTTCTCGTCGTTTACCTGACGGAACGGTTAACCCGAAAGAACCCAATCAGCAATAGATATGCGCGACCTCTGCTTGGCTGAAGACTAGTTTTGCTTACATAAAGCTTATAGATATGTTCGTTGATTCTATTATTAATCCCTAGTCTACTTTTGTATTTGGATGCGATTACCGAGTGCCAGTTATGCATGGATTACTTGCGCGTGACTTTGTAAATAAACTTAAGATGAGTCCTTCTTTTAATGAAGAGACTTTTGCGCGAGAATATTTATCTATTTGGACTGGTGGCGGAGATGAGTCTTGGTTTGATTTTGATAAACTTTAGCGTTATAGAAAAATTAAAAATCCAGAAAAGCACGCGAATTTTAGAGTCGGTTCAAATTAGTATTACTTAATTTCAGTGGATGTTGGAAGACTTTCTGACCAAACAGTTGCTTGTATTTGGCGCGTTAATATCGTCCAAGATAAGCATTATGCGACTCTTGTAAATATTTTTGTGCTTGGAAGACAAGCAGAAAAAAAGACTTTTCAAGAGCAAGCTATTGATATTAAACGGTTGGTTAATGATTTTTAGCCACGAGAAGTAGTAATAGATTGTAATGGTTTGGGTGTTGGATTAGCGGATGTTATGATTTAGACTCAAATAGATGATAACGGAGTAGAATATGGGCCTTTAGGCTTTTTTAATAATGATGATTATAAAAAGATTTAGCCAAAAAACTGTCCAACTATTCTTTACTCTCTCAAAGCTAATGGACCACTTAATTCTAAAATACATGGTAATGCTTATACTCGTGTAAATAACGGACTTGTACGTTTTCTTATTAAAGAGCAAGACGCACGTAGTATGCTATTAGCAACAAAAACCGGGCAAAGAATGTCTTTGCGTGAAAGGGTCGAACGTTTACTGCCACATGAAATGACTACTAAGCTTTTTGAGGAGATGGCAAATCTTCGACTGAAGCGTGGTGGAACAGGACTAGACATAGTCCTTGAATAGATAAATGCGCATTATCCAAAAGATAAATACTCTGCATTTGCTTATGGATTGTGGCGCATTAAAGAACTTGAGGAAGAACAATTTAAGCGTAAGCGGAGATTTTCTTCCGGGCCTGAGCGGCAATTAGTCTTCTTTACGGGAGGAATGTAAATGACAAATAAACTTGATTTTGCTCTCTTTTAGAAGGCGTAGGGAGAAATGGTAGCTACTTCAGATGCTTTTTGGAAGAAGTCCTATGGTACTATAACCGGTTGGAATGAAAGAGCCAAGAAGTATACAATAGAAGAGGTTGCTGAAATCATCAGTTCTGGTTCAAAAGAAAGACAGCGGTTGCTTTCTTTGCATTATTTTTATCGTGATGGATTATATCGTCGTATTCTTATATATTATTCAACGCTTTTAAAATACATAGGGCTTTTAATTCCTAATAGTGATAAGCTCAAGAATCTCTCCAATTCCAGTACTATCAAAAAGTATAATAAAGCGCTTGATTATGTTGAGAATATGAAGTTGCCTACATTATTAACTGATATTACTTGTAAGGTGTTAATAAATGGGGTATATTATGGTATTATCCTTACTAATGATAAAAATAATTTTGCTATTATGGATTTACCGTTTAATTACTGCCGCACTCGTGCGAAAGATTGGGCTGGTAATGATATAATAGAATTTAATGTTTCTTATTTTGATAGCATTGTAGACAAAGATTCAAAAGAATATGCATTGAAAATTTACCCAAAGATAATTACGACTTATTATAAGAAATGGGTCAAAGGTGCGGTTCCAAAGGATGACCCTTGGGTTATTGTACCTACTAAAATCGGCGTATGTTTTTATATGTTTGATTGTCATCCTTTCTTTTTAACTATCATTCCGGCTTGTATTAATTATGATAATGCTGTTGAGACTGATAGAGAAAGGTAGTTAGAAGAAATAAGAAAGATAATCGTTCAAAAAATTCCGCACCTTACAGACGGTGGATTATTATTTGAACCAGAAGAAGCACAAGTAATTCACAAAGGAACCGTTGGTATGATGAGAGGTAATAAGAACGTTTCTGTTCTTACTACTTATGCAGACGTTAGTGCTGTAGTTTCAAATACCGCAAATGAAAGTGCGAACAATGTATTAGAAAAGAATATTCAAAATCTTTATAGCTAGGCTGGTGTAAGTAGTTAGTTATTTGCGGCAACTGGTAATTTAAGTATTGAAATTTCAATTAAAAATGATACTGCTTTAATGATGTTTTTAGCTAATAAGTTTAGCAATTTTGTTACTTGCTTATTGAATGATAAGTATGGTAATGGGAATCTTAATTTTAAATATAGTATTTTAGATATTACTTATTATAATGAAACTCAATATATAACTGATTCTTTGAAGCTCGCGCAGAGTGGGTATAGTTTCTTACTGCCGGCGCTTGCACAAGGACTTACATAGAGAGATTTAACTAATATTAAGGAAGTAGAAAATAACGGATTAAAATTAAGTGAGTTGCTAATACCATTAGAATCTTCCTATACACAATCTTCTGGACAAGTAGGACGTCCGAAATTACCGGATGACCAAAAGTCTGATAAAACTATAGCAAACGAAGTATCATTAGATTCTTAGGGAGGCTCTGAATAATGAAAGATATACCTTGTTTTGAGTTCCCGGTAACAATTTATAATATTTTAGAACAGTTTACTCCTACTTTGTCGAGGGCGCGCGTTCGAATTTTTTATAAAGGAGCTAATCGAAATGGTTCTTTTATTTCCGACGAGTTTGCAGAAAAGCTTATAAGTTCTCTTCCATATGCGCCAGTTAAAGGTATATATGATGTAGGAGAATAGGATTATTCTGACCATGGCCCAAGTAATGAATATGGACGAATCTATGGAGTCGTTCCAGTAGATAATAATTTTGCTTGGGAAACTAACATAGATGAAGATGGTGTTGCGCGCACTTACGCGGCTTGTGATGTTATTCTTTATACTGCGATGTACAAAGAGGCAAACGAAATAGTTGGTAAACCGCAATCTATGGAATTATTCCCTCCTTCTATAAAAGGTGAATGGATTGTATTTAACGGTTCTCGTTATTTTAGATTTACCGATGGTTGTTTCTTTGGACTTCAGGTATTAGGAAAAAATGTAGAGCCTTGTTTTGAGGGCGCCAGCTTCTTTACTCGTTAGGATGCGGTCGCGCAAATCACAGAATTAATTAATGAATTAAATGAGTATGTTTTAAAATATTCCTATGGAGGAAAATCAAAAATGAGTTTGAATTTTAAGGTTTCTGATAGGGAAAAATTTGATGCCATCTGGACTTTATTAAATTCTAATTATAACGAAGAAAATGGCTGGGCTATCGACTACGCTATTGTAGATATTTATGATGACTATGCTATTGTCTATAATTATGAAAATAAGTGCTATGCACGAGTTAATTATACAAAGAATGATGAAGATAATACGGTTGCTCTTGGTGAATCTACTACCATTTATGCGATGTATGTGACTGAAAATGAGAAGAATGCTCTTGAAGGTCTGCGCGCAATGAATGGCGACAATTTTGAATTAGTAGATGAGAAATTTAGTACTGCTATGAGTGAAACTGCTGAAGCTAATGATAAATTAGAAGAAGCAAATTCACAAATTGAAGAATATAGCACTAAAATTTCAGAGTTAGAGAGTAATCTAACTACTTTAAATACAGAGAAAGAAACTATTTCAACAGATTTTAATAATGCTACTGAAAAAGTTGCTGCTCTCGAAGCAGAAGTTATTTCTTTGAAAGATTATAAGGCCGCTGTTGAAAAAGAAAAGAAATTAGCTATTATTAGCACATATAGTTCTGTTCTTAGCGATGATGCGATTGAAGACTTTACTAATCGTATTGATGAATATGCTGATGAAATTTCTTTAGATAAAGATATGGCCTATGCTCTTAAAAAGAGTAATTTCTCTATTTTTAATTAGGCTCCCGAATTCATTCCGACACCCGCTGCCGGCAGTGATGAAGGTACCTTACGTGAATTATTGTCCCAATATAAAAAGTAAAATACTTTGGAGGAATACAAAATGTCTTTAAAGAGATTTGTTATTGATGGTTTTGGTCAGGTTGAATTAAACCAAGTGGCTTTCCGTCGTGACGGTCGTGTTGCGGCTCAGTGCAAGCCCAACGCTACAGACTTCGCTTCTACAGCTCTTGAGAATGGTATGTTGCTCGTTGTTGATGAAGTGAAGCGTGAAGTTCGTCTTCCCGGTGCCACAGAAGCCGAGCCTGTTGCTCTGGTTTATAGTTCCGAGCATATGTATGATGAGAGGAAGCCTGGTCTGAAGAACTTCGAAAATGATACATTCCTTCCTCGCCTTGGTTATCTGTCTGTTGGTGATAGATATACCACAAATTGCCTTAGCTATGACGACAGTGAGTTTGCTACTGAGGCTGCGTTGAAGACCGCTATTGACGCGGCTGCTACTACTGCTGTTTATGCCGGTATTAGCACAGATGGCACACACAAGCTTAGTAAAACTAAGCCTTCTTATGGTCCCGTCCTTAAGGTCCGTAATGGTTTTACGATGCCTGATGGTACCTATGGCGTACAGCTCGTTTGCGTCGGTGCGTAATCTAGGAGGAAATAGAAATGGATAAGAGAATTTATGAATTAGCTCTTCATGCTGCGAATCGTACTGCTCCTACCGATTTCTCTTATGAGAATGTAGAGACTGCTCTTCGTGAAGAGTTCCGCAAGATGGCGGGCTCCGTGAATGAGTTTATGCGTAATCGCTATGATATTTATGATATTATAATTAAAACTGCTGATAGCGTAATGCCCCGCAAGGCTTTAGATATTATGGGTCAGTTTGCTGAGATTCAGAGCGTGCCCCAGGGTCAGAAGGCGATGTTTAAGACTCGTACTGGCAAAATGCGCGCAAAGAAGTTCTTAACTCAGGTTGGTCTTTCTGGTGTTTATGAAGCTTTCCGTCTTGATAGCAAGACTTTCGAGCTGAATATCGGTGCCATTGGTGGTGCTGCCACTATTGACTTCTGCCGTTACCTTGACGGTGCCGAAGATATGGCCGAGTTAATGGACATTATCGTTGAGGGTCTTAGCGATGCCGTATTTATCGAGGTTCAGAAGGCGCTTCGTGCTTCTTTGAACGCCGTACGTCCTGCTTCCACCGTTGTTGAAGTCAATGGTTGGAATAGTGACCGCATGTTTGCTCTTTGCAATGTTGTACGTGCTTATGGTCAGAATGCTGTAATCTTTGCGCCACCTGAATTCGTGGCTGCAATGGGTCCTGATGCTATCGTGCCCGTTGGTACTTATGGTAGTTCTTATCCCGCTGTTGGTGTGTATCATCCACAGGATATTGACGCTATTCATAATACTGGGTATATCAATCTGTTCCGTGGTATCCCCATTGTTCAGATTCCTCAGTCATTCATTGATGAGAACAATGATAAGGTTTGGATTGATCCTTCTATCGCCTATGTCCTGCCAACTGGCGGTGAAAAGGTCGTAAAGGTTGTTCTCGAAGGTGAGACACAGATTAAGGACCATGACAACTACGACAATTCTATGGAAATCCATGTTTGGAAGAAGATGGGTTGCGGTATTATCAGTTATAATAACTGGGGTATTTACCACAATGAAGCTATCGTAACTCCTGTTATGGATAATCCCTATGGTATATAATTTAATTTAATATCTAAAGGGGAGGGGTAATTCCCCTCCCCTATTTTAAAATTCTAAGGAGTTAAAAGGAGAATTCTATTATGGAAGGAAAAGTTACTATTGTTAATACTATTAATGCTCGTGTTGGTATAGACTTACCCGATATTCATTTTTCACATACTTGGGCGAAGAAAGGCGATAAGTTTACAGTGACACATGATATTTTTGACGCGATGATGTATGATACTGGCGCGCACAATATGTTTGAAAAGGGTATCTTATATACTGAAGATATGGAAGTTAAGAAAGAATATGGGCTTGAACCAGAAGACGCGGAAGAACCCGTGAACATTATTATTCTTAGTGAAGCGCAAATGAAGCGGTATCTTAGTGTAATGCCATATCGTGATTTTAAGATTGAATTAGATAAGGTTTCTGACGAACAGATTGTATTGCTCGCGCAGTATGCGATTGCAAATAAGATTACACCGGATATTAGTAAGAAGAAATATATCCAAGATCGCGCGATGATTGATATTTATAAGGTAATTGAAGAAAACCAAAAGGATGAAGAAGCCGCACAAGCTGCGAAAAAATAATGGAGGTTTAACTTATGACCTCTTATCAAACTGTCTATGATGCTTTTTTAGCAAAAATATTAGATGATGAATGGGGTTTTTGGACTGAGGAAGAAGTAGAATAGGATTTGCGCTCTTTGTTAGAGGGAGCGATACCTTGGTTTAAATTTCCTAGGGTTTCTCTTGACCGTGGGGACTTCGGTTTTGAGAATGATTTAAGTAATACAGAGATTTAGATTTTAGCCACTTATATGAAATGTGAGTGGTTAAATAGAACAATCCTTACTTGGGAAAACGTAAAGCCACTTTATGAAGAACGAGATTTTTCACAAGCAAATCTATTAGCAAAATTTTAGTCTATGCTTGAAGCGGAAAAATATAACGCTCTTAAGCTAGAACGAGTTTATTATCGTTCTTACGATAATAAACCGTTTGATTTTACTTCTCTCGCGGGAGAAAAGTAATGAATACTAATGAAATTCTTAATGAAGCTTATTTTAATAAATTAAGAAATAAGTATTATGGTTTGCTTTGTGAAAAAGAAAAAGGTAGAGATTGGGAAAAATTTCTTGATTCTATTATTATTGAACTTTACGGTTTTTCTGAAGAATAGCGTACTATTAATTGGATTGAATTAATGAATAAAACTAATTCTCTGCGTTATTTGGATTATGAATATTTCCGTAAAACCATATTTGAATGTATGGGATTGCTTTCAAAATAAATGAGTTATTTTGAAGATATATATTTAAAAAGGTTAAATAGGTATGGGCTTAATTATTAGTCCCGGGTCCAGACTTAGCGCGAGCGCCAGTTCGAACATTTATTAATGAAGAGCGTGTACAGAATAGATTTTTCATATGAAGATGAAGAATGCCCTGGCCTCTTAGAAAGATACAAACAAGATGAAACTGAAACGCGCGCGTATTTATTAACCAGAGTAAGTTTAAATATTCCTGCTGGAACAATTCTTTATCTTCCAAATAAGGATTTAGAATTAATCCCTTGGATGGTCTATTGGCTTGAAAATATTAAAGCCAGTGGATATAATCGTTATGTTATGTTAAAGATGACTCATACGATTACATGGTAGAGAGGCGGAGAAGAATTTTCAACTTTAGCTTATTTTTACGGACAAGAAGATAATATGTTGAAAGATGAGATTCGTTCTCGTAGTCGTATGGATACTATATATTCTGAGAACTTAAAACTTAGTTTTATGGTTATTCCCACTAATAAAGATCTAAAGAAAGATGATTATTTTGAAATTGGGGAAGATGAATTATTAGAAGCTTATAGAGTTACTGGTTATGATCGGTAGTCTACTCCTGGAGTAGAATATGTAAGTATAGACCCAATTTATATATATGATCATTCTCCTAAGCCTGAATAGAATCCAACTGATGATCCGAATGATTTCTATTGGTTAAATGGAGGTGAAAGTTAATGGGCGTGCGTAATTGTAGAGATTTAGGTGAAAACGCGCAAAGAATTATTAAGCGCTTAACTGCTAATCAAAAGTTACTTAAATTGCTATATTATACTGATAAAGATCCATTAAATTAGCCAGATTTAACGCCGGAGCAGATACGGGGAGAGATATTTGAGAAATTAATAAAAATAACTCCGCGTATTGGTCCAAAGGAAACTGCGCATTCGGTTGTTACTATGCGTATTACTCGCGCGCGTAATAATCAACGTAACAATGAGTTCAAAGATGTAAATATTAGTTTTGAAGTTTTCGTGCCTCTTACGGAATGGATTATCAAAGATACATAGTTGCGTCCTTTTGCTATTTTGGGTGAAATATAGGAATCTTTAGATGGAAAAACAATAAATGGATTGGGTAGATTGCATGGCGGCGAATTTGATTTGAACTTTTTAACTGATGAAATAAGTACTTATGAATAGTATTTCTATTTAACTTCTTATGATTGAGTCATTTTTATGTTTGCCGCAAAAATTTAAAAATATCTGCACTATTTATCCAGTTACAGTTAACTAGGTTTTAAGAGAAGAAACTAAGTAGTTAGTGAATTTACTTACTATTTCTTAGGAAGAAATCGAAGATTTTTTTATTGATAAAACAGACAAAGATGGTAAGTCGATTAAGCCACCAGATCCATTTACTTATATTATGGGTAATTCATAGTATAATAAAGAGTTTGAAAAGAAAGTAATTGATAGTTTTTAGCTATATATACATGAACCAGTAAGTTTATAGTATCCTGCTGGAAGTATAGTTATTGGTGATTTATAGACAGAGTTTTTAAAAATTTCTAGCATTGAAAATATGTTAAAAGAATTACGGATTATAAATCAAGATAATTTTTTTGAATTTCAAAATGCAATACGGCGCTCAATGGGAGATAAGGAACTAGAACCACCTAATCTTAATGAGAATCCGCGTATTAGAGAAATGAAAGCAAAAGCTCGTTATCGTGATAGAATTAAAGCTAAAAAAGGAATTGGAATTACTTTTGAAGAAACTTTGGTTTCAATTTGTTGTATGGGTATTGGTTTAAACCCACTTAATATCGGAGAGATAAGCTATGCAGCTTCTAAAAAGTTAGTTGAAAAATATCAATAGAAAGAAAAATACGATATTGATATTCGAAGCCTACTTGCAGGAGCAGATAGCAAAAAAGTTAAAGTATAGTATTGGATGAATAAAAATAACGATAAATAATTTAGGAGGCTATTATACATGGCAAGTATTTTAGACCGTTATGGTATTAAAG
>JAEEGL014186780.1_pt1 | contig 29826 bp, 12 predicted proteins | sample 9134231 | NCBI WGS metagenome assembly JAEEGL01 (sample SAMN16246548, study PRJNA631951) | gut metagenome | biome: gut microbiome; feature: rumen; material: fiber-attached | host: Bos | place: Iran: Karaj | collected 2018-10
AACATATAATGATAATCATTTGAGTTTTTTTAATTTTTTTATTGATTGAATATCATATATATCTTTGATGGGTTTTGTAATTATAGTTTTTAAATAAAAAATTTGAAAATAATAATATATAATTTTTAATTATAAATGTTCGATTATTTATAATAAATCATTTCTATTGTTTGAAATGAAACAAATAAATGAACATAAAATTCAAAATAAAATTATCACTATAATTATATTAAAACTCAAAAACAAACCTAAAAAAATACTTTAAAAATATTAAATAATTGAAACAGAAGCATCCAAACATTCCCAAGGAGTCATTCCTACTTTATTTTGAACTTTTTCATTAGCTCCACTTTTAATTAGCATATCAGCAATTTCATAATTATGAAAAGACAAAGCATAATGAAGAGGGGTGTTATTACTTTTATTTTGTGAATTAACAGAAGCTCCAGAATTAATTAAATAATTAACAATTTGAAAAGAATTACTTTGAACTGCTAAAGATAATAATGAATTACCATCCTTATCAGTTAAATCTGGATTAATTTTATATTTTTCAAAAATTGATTTAAATAAAGGATAATTTCTATCTTTTATATGAAAAAATACTGTTTCTGATAATTCTAAATTTTTTATCATTTTCATTTTTAAATCTGTTACTCTATTTATCATTTGATATTTATTTACATACCCTGTTTTTTCTGTTATTTCTTGTTTTTCTCCTTGAATGTCTTTTTCTTGCTTTGAAAATGAATAGTTTTTCCTTTCTGAATTTATATTATATAATTTTATTTCTTTTTTATAGAAATTAATTCTTTCTAAAGATAATTTTAATATGTTTTTTTCCTTTTTTTCTTTTTCTAAATCTTTTTCTTTTATTAATCCACTTCCAAAATGGTATTTATTTGTGTCTTTTTTCAATAAAACTTTGAGTGTTGAGAATCCTAGATTTTTTGTCGTTTTTTTTCTTGATTGAATTATTGTATATGTTTCTAATTTTTTTAATTCTTCAAATTTAATTTTTTTAATTCCTGGTTTTATATAATATTCATAATCAACAAAATGAAAATAAGTAATATAATTTTTATTTTCTTGCAAAAATATATTTATTTGAATTGAATTTGGAATAGCTTTTCTTCGATTTGAAGGTTGAACTGTTTTTGAATGTTTTATTGTTGGAGTTTTTTTGTGATGAATTATTTTATTTGAAAAGTGACTATATAAATCTAATGTATTTTTTTCATTTTTAAGAATTAAATAATGATTTATATATATTTCCTTAGGTAAATTTATTGGGATATGTGTTTCTAATAAATAATTGTTTACAAAATGTAGATTTAATGCTTTATATTTGTTTCTTATTTTTAGTAATTTTTTTAAATTTTTTATTTCATGTTGATATGCATGTTTAAATATTTTTTTATCTTTTATTAAACTTTTCATTATATCAATATGATTATTATCCCTTTTCTGATTTTTATTAATTAACTTATTAATATTGTTTTCATAGACAAAAACTAAATGAGAATATTGATTTTCGAATTTAAGAAGAAGTTTTTCTTTTTTATCAAATTCTTTTTTTTCAATATACTTTAATTTTTGATTAATATCAATTTCAAATAATCTTTCTTTAAGATGTTCATGAGGAATAACAGAAACTCTTCCTTTTAATTTTATAGGAGACGAAAAATAACTATTTATTTTTTCATGACTAATATTAATATTTTTTTTAAATATAGTTTCATTTGAATTAGAATATGAATTATCTTCAGAATCAGTTTCTGAACTTGTATTATAAGTAATAAAATTAGAATTATATATATTATTATTATGAAATAAATTTAATGTTCCTTTTTTTCTTATAGTATATTTATTCTTTATTATATTTGTTAGTTCTGGTATGTTTGGTAATTGTGATAAATCTTTTCCTAATTGATATCCTGGGAGACTTAATCTACTTATTGAATTTTTTGGTTTTAGAATAATTTTATTATTATTATTTCTTTTTTTTTCCTCATCTGATTTATAATTTACTTTATTATTTTCTTCTTTATTATTTTCATTAATATCATCATTCAATTCCATTTGATTAATTAATTGTTTTGAATTAGTATGTTTATTTTTTAATCTTTTTCTTCTTTGATTTGTACTTTCAACCATTACAGAAAATTTTTTAGATTTCATTCTATTTGGGTTTGCATTTAATTTTTTTCTTGAAAGTATTTTCGGACTTTCTAGTCTTTTCCTAAATATATTATTATTCTCATTTATATTTTTTAATGTATTTATAGAATCTTCTGTTTTAAATAAATTATTATTTTCATTGTTTGATATTAATAATTTTATTGGAGTTGAATAATTATTTCTTGAGACTTGGTGATTGTATTCTATTCTTGAATTATTATTTGTATTATTATTTGAATTATTATTTGTTAAAAAATTAGAATTATTTATTGGCTCTCTATCAGTTAATGAAGATAAACAATATATATGTTTATGATTTATTTTAGGTAAATCATTTTTATTTTCTTTTTCATTTTGATTATCTATTGTTAATGAACTTAAAATACTATTTTTTTTTCTGTTTCTATAATTTATATTATTTTCTAATTTTTTATCTTCTTTTTCCAATAAAATTTTTCTTAAATTATGTTCTGAAAAATTTTGAGTTTTTGCTGAAGAATTATGAGTACTTGAATAAGAATCTGAATTTGATCGATTATCTATTGTTTTAAACACATTTTTCCCTCTTAATATTAAATTTCTTCTTTTTCTTCTTGAATCTTTATCTGAATTTAAACTATGATTTTTAGTAATTGATAAATCTAATGAATTTAATTTTTGAGAATTATTATTATATTTTATTGATGATATATTTTTTAAATTTAGAAATATCTGATTTGGGTTTTGAGTTTGGTTTTTATTTTCGTTATTATTTATTAAAGATGATTCTCTACTTAATTTTAATTTATTTGTTGAATTTATTAAAACTTTATTTTTTATACTTTTAAAGTTGTTCATTAAATGATTACGTAGCGAAATTCTAAGTTATTAAAAAGAATATTTACCTATATTCTCTTGGCTTCATAATTTAATTAAATTTTAATTATTAATTTTTTTTACGAATTATTTAAATGAAATTATCATACATTTATAAAGTATAAATAATATAATTGATAATAACTATATAATATATAAAATCACATAAATTAGTTTTTTATTGTATAAAATAATATTTTTAAGATTGCAATAATAATATTCTTTGGATTTTTAATTCAATTATTCTTTTATTTTTGTCTCATGTTTTCTTTCATTCTTTTATAATAATTTTAAAAGTCACTAAAATCTCTTTTTTATATTAATAATAAAATCAATTTTTAAAATTTTTTTCAAATTTTGTAAAAAATAAAAAAGACTATTTTTAGTATTAAATAAATAAAACTTTAGTTTTTCTGTTAAATTACTTGACTATAGATTAATTTATAATAAGGTTTCTATAATTTTTAGAAACCAAAGTGATTAATTATATATAAAAAAATTGATTTGACTGAGAAAAATAAAAATCCATTGAATTCGGAATTTGAGTTAATACTTGGAAGTATAGTTATTTCATTTTTAAGATTTTGTTTGTTTTATTTATTTATTATTTTTGGTTTTTTATGGTCATAAGTAATTTTTACAATAAATTAAATATATAAATTTTGGTTAGTACATATTTTATGATTATAATTAAAATGTTCAAAAATAATTTTAAAAGTAGTTTTTAAAATAAAAATAAAACAATGACAAAACAATTATAACCTCTGAAAATACTAAATAAAATCCTGAGTAGGATATTGATTATACCCTCCAGCATTATAATCATAATAAAGAATTTCTCCTTTCTTAATATTTCTTCTAGCAATTAGTAAAATATGAACTTTTCCATTAATACTCAATCTCAAAGAATTAACATTTTGTTTTTTTTTTAACTCTTCCTTAAAATTATTAACACCCGAAAGAAATCTAGCTAAATTCCCATATTTTTCAGGGCAAATTACTAAACTTGTATCAGAACTTGGAGTTCTAATTAATTCCATAATAGAATCATTATGATCAAAAATTTTTTTTCTTAATAAAGTAACTTCACCAGTATATTCACAAATAATTGTATTCATAGAAATATCATCAATTGCTTTAACAATAAATCTTTGAATTGGATCATCAATAATTTCAATAGGTGCATATTCACCTTTTCTGCTTCTTTCTTTAAATTTATAATAAATTTCTTTATTATATAATGATATTTCTTTTATATCTTGTTCTAATAATGAATTATTCATTGATTCTGGACAATCTTTATCTAAATATATTAAATCGTCGTTAAATTTTATATTTTTTACTTCTAATGCTCTAAATAAACTTTTTTTTAATATTTGCTTTTGAAATGTGTTTAATTGCTTTGGTAATTTCATTTTTCCATCATTAAATATTATTGATTTAGAATTATATATTTCTTTAGTTATTGTTGTATATATTTTGAAATCTTCTTTTATTGTTGAATTTAATATTTTATTTTCTCTTTTATTTCCTAAAAATGTGTTTTGCTTTTTTGTTTTGAAGAAATCATTTATTTTAGTTGATAGATATGTTTTATTTATTATCTTTTCACATGGTTCACATAATATTTTATTATTTTTTTCATTTGAAAAACATTTTATATGAAAAATATTTTTACATTTTTCACATTGACAAATATTTTTTTCGGATATTTTTTCTTTACATTTGAAACATATTTTACTTTCATTTTCAATATTTTGATTATTATTTTTTTGATTAAATAAATCATTAATTTTTAATTGTTTATAATTCGTAACGATATTTTTTTTTTCTTCTTCTTTACATCTTGGGCAAATAATACATTCTCTATTCTTAGGAAAATTTTTTAATTTTGATTTAATACAATATGAATGATAAGCATCTTGACAATAAATACAATATAAAATATTTTTTTCATTTTTAAAATCTTTACAAATTTTACATCTTTTTAACATTTTATTTTTTTCTTTTTCTCCTGATTTCATATATTTTTTATCATGACTTAATTTAACACAATGTTCTATATATTCTTTGTCTAATGCTTTTTTTGATTTTTTACTATTTGATTTTATACTTTTTGATTTTTGACTTAGGTTTTTTTTTGATAAAGATTTTGATTTTGTTTTAAATAAGCGCGCTGACATTCGATAAATATTATATTTTAAAATTGTTTTTAAATTTATATTTCGTTTTGAAATATTTTAAATTTTTTAAAAGAGGGTTAATATTTTTATATGACATTTATTCAAATTTAAATTAATTATTTTTTTATATTCAATTTTTTTTTGTGGTTATCCAAAAAAAATAATCATTAATTCATAATAAATAAATGAAAATTTAGTTAAATTTTCATTGAATTTAAATTTGTATTACGTATATTATTAAATGTAAATGTTATTAAATTCATTTTTTGATTTTTATTTTTGAACTGAATTTATTATATTGGTTCTATTTTGAATTTAATTTTCTTCTATTTATTCTTTTATTATTAATATAATTTTATGATGTTCATGATTTTAATATTTCTTTGAGCTAAACTTTGATTTATATCTTCTTTCTATTTTAATTTCTCATTTTCTTTTATTTGTTAATTCCATATTATTATTTTATGAATTTTTATTATTGTCTTTTTTTTCAATACTTAAATTTTTGTCTTCTTTTCTTTTTTTTCCTAATTCTAATTTTATTTTCTTTTTTTTAACTTATTATCTTTTTCCTTTTTAATTTAATAATTCTTCTTTTTCTTTTTCTTTTTCTTCATTTCATATTTTTCCTTTTGTTTGATTAAATTTATTATTTCTCTATTGTTGAATATAATTAGGAAAGTAGAATTAAAAATTCTATTGTTGTGAGAGTATAAATGCCTTATCGAATTTATTAAATTTTAAATTAGTTAATTTAGATTCTTTAAAAGGAATAGGAAAATCTTTAATCCAAATTCAATTAATTATTCAGGATTTAATAATAATATAAATAATAATAATTTTTATTAATTAATATTATTATTGAATCATTATTATTATTTTAAAAAATGCATTTTAAAAAAAATTGACTAATATTTTATTCAAATGAAATATTATATAGAATTAAATTTATAACTAATTTTAATTATTTTCCACATAAAAAAATTAAAAACCACCTAAACATGAAAAAAAAAAAAGTAAAACATTTAAGAAGAATCAGAATATTTATACAAAGTAGCATATTTTTGTCCCAAAGCCATTAGTTCTTTATGATTACCTTTTTCAACTATTTTCCCATTTTCTAAAACAAAAATAATATCTGATTTTTCAATTGTACTCAACCTATGAGCTACAGCAACGCTAGTTCTTCCTTCTTGTAAAACATCAATACTTTTCTGGACTTCAATTTCACTTTCTTTATCCAAAGCACTGGTAGCTTCATCAAGCAATAAAATAACAGGATCTTTTAAAAAAGCTCTTGCAATTGCCAATCTTTGTTTTTCACCTCCTGAAACAGGATCTTCCTTTGTTCCCATTTCCTCATCTTTAAAAAATTTTTCAATAACAGCTCTTTTTGCAGAATTAAAAACTTCTTCCTTTGTAGCATTTAATCTACCATATAATATGTTATCATATACACTTCTTTTAAATAATACTGGTTCTTGACTTACTAAACCTATTTTCTTTCTAAGTTCATATAAATTATAATCTTTTATATTTGTATCATCTATTAATACTTCCCCTTCAGTTGTATCATAGAATCTTTCTAATAATTGAATTATTGTACTTTTTCCACATCCAGAATATCCTACTAAACCACATGATTGCCCTGCTTCTATTGTAAAGGAGATATTTTTTAATATTTTTTGTTCAGGTTTTGTTGGATAGGAAAATGTTACATTTTTAAACTCTATTTTTCCTTTTATATTCTCTGCTGATATTTTCCCTTTGTTTACTTCTTCAAATGCATTTATTTCTGATGGAGTATCTATTGTTCGAAATACAGAAGCAAAAGATTTCTTTGCTTTTCCATAATCTGCTACTCCATGTAGTCCTTGAGATATTCCATTTGTCATTGTCATTACTATATTCATTGCTAAATTCATATTTTCAAATTTTAATGTCCCTTTACGAATAAATACTCCTGAATAATGGAAAACTGTTGCATTATTTGCATACATTGCAAATACTCCAATTCCCATTAAAAATCCTTGAATTAAGGAATCTCGAATAAAAGTTAATTTTTCTTCATCTAGAATTTTTAAATACATATCAACAGCAGCTTTTTGAAAATTAAATGAATAAATTGTTTTTGTATTTATAACACATTCTGATAAAACGCTTCCTGCTTCAATATTAATCACCTTATCTGTATCTCTTCCTCCTCTTCTAGCTCTACCAATTATAACTTGTGCAGTAATTATGAAAGGAATAAAACAAAGAGAAATTAAAGTCAACTTCCATTCGAAGTAAAAACTCATAAATAAACCAACAGTAGCAGTACCAATAGTACTGACAATATCACCAACAATGGTTAAAACAATAGAATTTAATTGAGTAGTATCAATAGATAATCTTGTCAAAAGACCTCCAGGAGCATTTTGATCAAAATCATAATAACCAACATGTAACTCCAAATATTTCCTAATAACAACTTTCCTCATTTTAGAAGTTACAACAGAACCTAAAGTTTCCAAATTGGAAATTTTTAAAAAAATAGTTAAAGCTTGTACAAAAGCAACAATCAAATACATCATAGACCATAATAGACCATCATCTTTAATGACTTTCTTATCAGGACTTGATAAAGCATTAACAGCTTTAGCTAAAACATAACCAGAAACAGGATTCATAGCTCCATTAACAAAGGCACCTAATCCACCTAACATAACTTCTTTCTTATGATCCGATACGATACTCATTGCACGACCATGATCAACTGGAATAGGTTCTTCTTCTAAATCCTTTAATTGAGCTTCATGATTTAAATATTGAGATGAATATCTACTTGATTTTGAACTTTTTAATCTTTGCAATAGATTCATTGAACTTTTTCTTTTTTGAATTCCTGTCATATTATCTTCCTTTGATTCTAATTCATCTTGAGCTAATTGACTTTTTACTAATCCAGCATAATAACCATTTTTTTCAAGAAGTTCTTTATGAGTTCCACTTTCTACAACTTGACCATCTTGAAGAGCATATATTATATCTGCATTTTTTATTGTTGATAATCTATGTGCTATTATTACTGTTGTTACATTTCTTTGACTTATATGATCTAATGCTGCTTGAACTTCTTTTTCACTTTTATTATCTAATGCTGATGTTGCTTCATCTAATATTAATATTTTGGGCTTACATAATATAGCTCTTGCTATTGCTATACGTTGCTTTTGACCTCCTGATAATTTACTTCCTTTGATTCCTACTATATAATCATATTTTTCTAAATTTTTTTCTATAAATTCTTTTGCATATGAATCTTCACATGCTTCTTTCATTATTTGATTTGGATCTCCTAAAGAAGAGACTAATTCATCTCTTCCAAAAATTAAATTTTCTTTTATAGATCTATTGAATAACACAGGTTCTTGTTGAACATAACCAATTAAACTTCTTAAATATTCTAAATCATATTCTTTTATATCTCTACCATCGATTAAAACTTTCCCACTATTAGGTTCATATAATCTTTCAATTAAATTAACAGTAGTGCTTTTACCACAACCACTTTCACCTACTAAAGCAACTTTTTTTCCAGCTTCAATAACTAAATTTAAATTATTTAAAATTTTTCTTTTATTAACATCAGAAGGATAAATAAAATTAATATTTTGAAATTCAATTCTTCCTTGAACACTGTCACGATGAGGTATAAAAGTACTATTTCTTAAATCAATTTTAGGTTTCCTTTCATATAAAGTGAAATAATCTGAAGAAGCCATAGCACTTTCTTGAATGATTTTAACATTAGGAGCAATACCACCAAAAGACATAATAGCCATTAAAGTGGCAAAAATAACAGTTAGAACATCACCAGATTTAAAAGGTTCTCCTGAATTAGAATTAATTTCTTCATTTATTATTAATTTCTTTCCATATAAAATAGCAACAACAAAAGTGAAAAATATAAAAAAAAGAATACCAGCAATACTAATACCTAATTTAAAAGCTTTTTCTTTATCATATTGATGTACTTTATCAATATATTCACTAAATCTCTTAATTTCATAATCAAAATTAGCAAACGATGAAACAGTTTTAATATTATAAAGCATTTCTTCTGCAATGCCTCCAGCAATTTCATAAGTCTTTCTAGCTAAAACCATAGTTTTTTTAAGAGCAGTAACAAGAAAGAAAATACAAGCTAAAATAGCAGGTGAAACACAAAGCATAATAAGAGTTAATTTCCAAGAAGTAGTGAAAGCAACAATTAACCCAGCAATAACTTGAGTAACCATTTGTAATACTAGACCGAATTTATCACCAACACCTAATTCAATTTGTTCTAATTGTGCTTGTACTTTAGTAGCAAATTCATAAGCATTATTTTCATCAAACCATCCTTGTTCTTGTTTTAATATAGTAGCAAAGTAACTTTCTTTTAAATTGTGAATTTGTCTCAATGATGAGTAAGCCCACATAAATTGGCTAAGGAAATTAGCAAAAAACATTCCAGTTCCAATATATAGAAATTTTTTTACCATTTTATCAATTGTTTTCTGGAATTCATTCATGAAAATATAATAATATTGATATTGGACTTCTCCACTTTCTGATGATGATTGTGTAGAAGTGAAACTATTTATCATATCTCCAAATAAATATGACATTAATGGCCCTGCTATTCCTGCACCACAACTTCCTATTATTCCTAAAAACATTAATAATACTTCTGTTGATGTTGATAAATGACAATATAATTTTATTGGAGAAATATTTCTTTGAGTAAACATTAAATTTTTTTTTAAGGCTTCATTTGCATCATCTTCTTCTTCTTTTTTTTTTTTATTCTTTTCAGCTGTTAATTTAGTATTTTGAGATTTATTTAATCCTAAATTAGATGATTGTTTTAAATTCATTGCTGTTATGTTGTTTTCATCCAAGTTTATCGTATTATCATTTGGGTTGTTATTTTGGTTTACATGTTTTCTACTCATTTTATTTTTTAAATTTTATTTTAATTTTTTTAATTCATTTTTTTTTATTTTCTTTAGTTTTTTTATCCATGCTTTTATAGTAAAGATTTCATTTATTTTAGATGTTAATGGGATTTAAATTTTAGGTTTTTGTATCTTTTTTAATAGTTGTTACAAATTAAAAGGAAAATCAGAAAATATATATTGTGTTTTAAATATTATAAAAAATATTATTTATTTATTATTGTGAATTGTTTATAAAATGAATTTTTTATTATGTTTTATTTAAAAATAAAATTAAAATGATATGGATTAAAAAAAAATTATAATGAAAGTTTAAAATATAAATTAATATAAAAATGATAATAAAAAAAAAGTTATTTTTCATGCATAAGTTTTATTCAGAAAATTTTTTTTGTGCTTCATGTCAAAAAATGGAATTTATTTATAATAAAAATAATGATTCTTTGGATTTAATTTTTAGAATCAATATTATCTAAAATCCAAAAGTTATCCTTATAATAGTGAAACAATAAGAGATAAAATCAAAGAAACAATCATTTATCAAAAGAATTAATTTAATTTTTTTATTTCTAAAACAATCAAAATCAATCTTTATTTTTTCTATATTTTATACTTTTTACTATAATATTTGTGAATATAAATTTATATCTCATATGGAAACTTTTCTTTTATCCTAATTAAATAATTCTGAAATGACATTTTCAAAATATAAATTGATTTCAAAATATCATTTTTTAAAAATTCTTATTATTGAAATATTAACCAAATTTCTTATATTTCTAAATCTATTTTTATTTTAAATAATCATTTGATTTTAAAAAAATATTGAAAATATTTTCAAAATATATGAATTGAGAAAATAAATAATAGAATTATAGGAAGTTTTAATCATCAAATAAAAATAAAATGTTCTCTTCAAAGTATAAAATACATAAGAAAAAGAAACACCAATTTTTTCAATAATCAAAATAAACAATAAAAAAATTTACATGAGAATTTCTTCAAAGGAAAAAAGATAACTAAAAATTTATTTGTTGATATCATTATCTTTCTCTAAAAGAATAATAAGAAAATTCCTTTCTTTTTTTCATTATTTTTCTAAATTACAAAAGAACTAAAGTATATTTGGAAAATTCTACTATTGAACTATTAATGAAAAAAGTAGATTTTTTCTAATGAAAATAAAATTGTAAATCAATAATTAAAATTAACTAAAATATTTAATTTTTAAATTATTAGAGTTTTACATTAAATTTTTATTATATTATTTTTCGAAGTGTTTTATTAATATTTATTTAAACGATATATATAATAATAAATTAATCACTTTTTTATTAAAATATACATTTTAACTGATAAGCTTTATTTTATTTTATTTTATTACATCAAAATATTATACAGATGATATATTTAGTAATAACTATGGTTTTAATAGGAATATAATTATTTCACATGAATTAAAGATAATAATACTTATACATTTATATTATTCTAGTTAAAATTATTTTTGGAGTTATTAATTTATTGAGCTTTAAAATCAACTTTCTAATTTATGTTTAATTTTTTTAATTAAATATTTACATACTGAAGTCATTTTATTTATAGTAGACTTTTCAAAACCAAAAGGAAGAGGATAATCACAACATAACCAACTTAAATTATTTGAAATTGGATTAATTTTCATATGTGTTATATAAATTACAGGAATTTCATTTTCTTTTGTTAATTGTTTTTTTATTTGAAAATCAAAACATTCTTCATTTAATTTTGCAATATTATAAATTGAACAAATTGTATTTATTTTTGTTTCATTATTAATAATTTCTATATATTTGTGATTGATAATTTTTAATTGGGAAGGTGAGTATAAAATTTTCATGAAATTTATTATATTACTTAAAAAATTAAAAAGTTTCTGAAATGAAGTTTTAATAATAATAGATTCAGATATATAAGAACTTTCATTTTTATTTTCACTACAAAATTTTCTAAAATATTTAAAAAAAGGATTAAGAGTACAATTAATAAAATCTTTATATAATTTAATATCATTTTTTTCTTCATTTTGTTTTGACAAAAGAGTAGTTTCATAAGTTATCATCATTTTATTTTCGCAAGTATTATCATATAAATAATAAATTATTTGGAAATATATATCTTTATTTTGATGATTTTTAACATAAAATAATCTATTTATTATTTTAATAAATGATGAATCTTCTTCTAATTTTTGACCTACAAGAAGTTTTAAGTATGGAAAAGTTTTATGTATTATTGAATATGCATTATCTAAATTTAATGTTGAAAAAAATTTTCTTTTTATTGAATACAATGCATTTATTTTTGACATATATTCAAATTGATTTATCATGAAAAATGAAAATTTTTCAAAATCATATGTATATGAATTACTTTTAAAAATCTTTATTGAATTTATTAAATTTGATTTTACTTCCATTTGTTTTAAATTATTTTATTATTATTAATTTATCTTGAGACATTATAACTTATAATAAAATTATTGTCAATAAATAAATAATTATGAAGATTAGGAATTAAAAATTTACAACTATTAAATATAATAAAATTCTTAATTTCCTTAAACTAACAATTCAAATTTAAAAATTAATATATTTTTTCTCTTTAAAAGACAGATATTTTTTTCAAATTTTGAAAAATAATTAAATAATTGAGATATATATATAATATTTAAAAAAAATGAATAAAATATTAATTAAGAAATAATTGAACAAGAGTTTTTTTTGTAACTTTTTTTTTGCAAATGGGACATTCTAATTTTTGCCTTAAGCATTGATCCCAACAATTATGACAAACTATATGACCACATCTACTTACCGAAAAATGAAGTTCATTATTATCACTTTGACTTTCATAACAAATAGGACATTTTAATTTATTATCATCTTTAGTTTCATTTAAATTTTTATTTTCATTTTCCTCTTCAAATTCTAATTTTAAATTATATTTATCTAAAAATTCTTCTAATTGAGAACTTTCTTTCATTTTTAATAATTTTTCAAATAATTTTGTTGTTGGAATTTCTTCTTTCATTTTATTGTTAACTGATTTTGAAGGTGTTTCAAGAGAATTTTGAGAATTTGTTAATTTATTATTTTTTTCGATGTTATTACTTTTATTTTGTTTTTTTTTCATGTAATTTTTTTTCTTAGTTGATGTTTCTTCTTCAAATAAACTTTCATTATCATTTAAAAATTGATTTAAATCTTCTTGTGAAAATAATATATTATCTTCATCTTCTTTTTTTTTATTTATTTTATTATTTACAAGAGTTTCCATTAAATTTATTTTATTTACAACACCAATATTTTCTTTATTGTTAAAACTTTTACCTTCGTTTGGTGTTTTTCTTTCCGATATTTCATCCAAAATTTTTTTGGCAGAAACAAACTCATTATGTTTCCCAACAGAAATATTTCCATTAATATCTTGTGCTTTTAGAATATTAGAATCAACAAAATTATCATATTCTTTTTCATAAGAAGTCAAAGCATTAATTTTTTTATTACAATATTTTGGAACACCATTTTTCATATTCTCAAAGAATTTTTTAATAACATTCAATACAGAATTATCATTATAAAACCTAACCGCACTTTTTACCCATTTAGAAATTAATCCTTTAAAAATCATATCTTTATATCTAACATCAATTAAAATAATAGATCCATAATCATTAACATGTCTAATAACTCTTCCTAAAGCTTGATTAACAGTTCTTGAAGCAGATTGATTATACCAATCGCTTCCAGTTAATTTAATTATTTTTTTATCTGAAATATATTTAAAGTAATTTCTATTAAATTCATCTAAATATTCTTTCTTTAATTGAACTCTTATATCTCCTAAATTTGGATATGGAATTCCTATTACAATTACCATTCTTGCATAATCATCATTAAAATTTATTCCTTCCGAACTTGAGCCCCTACAAACTGAGAAAAAAATTCCTCCTTTAGATTTTTTTTTATTTTTATCTATAAAATTTTTTAACACCAATTTATTTTTCTGTTGATCATGCATATCTTTATATATTTCCTTATATTGCTCTATTTCACTTATTATTCTTTTTTCACTCCATGAGTTAAAACATATATTTAAAAATGAAAAAGATGTGAAAAATACTAAAATTCCTCCTGGAGTATTTTTACATAAATCACTTATAGTATAACCTATTTGTTCTATCATTTCTGTATTATTTTTATTTTGGTTATTTAATAAAAATTGAACTTTTGAATTTCGAGTTGAATTTGTTATTACTGAAAAATTAACTTGATTCATATTTATTACATGATTATTTTCTAATTGAATATTAAAAGAACATTTTAATTCTGATTCTACTCCATTTATTGGTGATAATGTTCCTGATGTTATTATTATACTTTTAATTTTTTCATTTATTATTAATTTAAATCCAAATCCTGGATTAAAACAGTATAAAAATAATGTTCTTATTTTCGAATTAAACATTCCTACTATATTTTTTTTCCTATTAAATGTATTTGTTTCTTCTATATCATTTATGAAAAATTTATAATTATTTGAATAATTATTTAAAGGATTTTTATCTTCTGATTCGATGAAATCAATATAATTTTTAGATAAAGTATCTATTAAAGTTAAAACAGAAATATAATTTGATATAACAGAACCTTTTTGTAATTCTTCATTAATAATAAATTCAAGTTTAATTAAAAAATTAATATGTTCATTTAAACTGGATGGAGTTAAACCTTTATTTTCATCAATTGGAGTTATTGTTTTTTGAATTTTACTTTTTCCTTTTGAACCTTCAAAAAATATGTCAAACATTTCTTTCGTAGTTATTTTCAAACCAATATCAGGCCAAAATTTTCCATTTTTAATTTTAAAGCTTTTTAAATAATTTTTAATATTTTCAATAATATTTAATTCATCATCAATTTGTTTAGAATCAATATTATTTAATTCAGAATCTTTAGGTAAAGTATGTGAAGAAGATTCAATTAAAATTTTAATACCTTTTAAATCTTGAATTACCTCATCAATAATTTTAGTAGAAATTTCACATGATACTGCATTTTCACAAACATCTTGAATATTATGTGCTTCATCAATAATTAATATAGAATTTTCTAAATTTATTTTTAATCTTTGTTTGATAGAAGGTTCAAAAATATAATTATAAGGTAAGAAGATAATATCAGATGAGTCTTTTTTATATCTTTCAAAATAAAAAGGACAAAAAGAACTCTTAATACCAATATTATATAATTCTTCAATATCAACATTATCATATGAAGAAACTAAAAGCCTTTCACTACCATAAAAAAATTTACATATTTTTTTCATTCTAGCTTCTTTACATTTAATATTTAAAATATTTCCTTTAAAGCACTTAACCACAGAATTAACACACATATTATCTCTAGAGGATAAAATAGAATTTCTAGGTAAATAAGAAGTTTTTTTTAATTCTTTAATAGCATTACTTAATTGAGAATGAGTTCTCGAAGTATAATAAATTTTAGGAATAATTTTATCTTTAATATTATTTTTAATCATTTCATTTCTTTTATGTTTTAACCAAGCTAAAGAAGAACAAAGTAAACATAATGTTTTTCCTGTTCCTGTTGGAGATTCTAAACCTGCTATTTCTCCTTTTGATAATGCTTCTATTACTTTTGTCATATATATTATTTGATTATGATATGGTTCATATGGAAATATGACTTCTATTCCTTCTATTATTATTTTACTTTGGTGTGATGCTTTTATATTATCTATTGGAATTTCACGGATTTCTTTTTTTGAGGATTGGTTTTTCTTTTCTTCTTCAGGGATTAAGGATTTATATGATGTTGATGGAGGTGAGAAAGATTCAGGAACCGATTCATAGGAGATGGATGACTTTTTTTTCATTTTTTTTTTAAATTTAAAAATTTTATTTTTTTAATTTTTTTTTGGGATGAATAAAATTTAAAATTTTTAATATTTTGATTTATATGCTTTTTGAATATTCATATAATTTTTGGTTTTCACTCAAAATTAAAAAATAATTAATTATAGAATTGTTTTTTATTCAGTTTTTTTTTAATAATATTAAATCAAATATTCAGACAAAAATCATTATTAATTATAATAGATGATTAAAATGAATTTTCATAATAAATAATAAAATTATCTTATAGAATTTAATTAATATTATTTATTTATTAAATATTGGTATAAAATCAATAATCAATATTTTTACTTAATACTTTTTGACGTTTTTTTGTTCTTTATTATGTCCAGAACTATTTCCATTTTTCTTCACTATTATTTGATATTTTTATTTGTACTTTTTATTTTAATTCTATATTTTCTTTTTCAGATTTTAAAATTTGATTTTTGAAAATTTGAATATTATCACTTTCCATTGATAAATAGAATATTATAAGTTTTATCTAAATATATTATTTCTTTATTTAAAGAATTTATTTTTTCTTCATTATCTATAAATTGAATATTTAAATTTCCAATTGATAACTTAAATCTCTTATTTGAATCTATCTTTCTGATAATAAATGTTCATATTAATCTGTTATTTCATCTTCTATTTATCCTGTTTAATTTATATTTCATGAAAGTTTGAATTTTGGAATTCATTCTTAAATATAGTAAATTTTATTCACAAAGTTAATATAAATAAAAAATTGGTTAATTCTAAAATCTAAAGAAATATTATCTAAGAAACTTTATTTATCATTTGAAAAAAATTTATTCTAAAGTTTAGTCATTTTTGATATAAAAAATATAGAAGCCAGAAAAAATAGTAAATATCATAATTTAAATATGATTGAATAGATAGTTGAATTTTTAGAACAGAGTAAAATTAAAACAATCTATTTTTTAAAAGATATTACTGCTCAATTTGCTTTGGAACAAGATAAGAAAAATAAAACATATATTTAAATAATTTGATTTTGATGGGAATGGTAAGTAAAAACCATACATATTATAAGGGAAGTTAATATTAACAATTATAAATTTTAATCTTTATTTTTTAGAAGGATTAAAGTATTGTTGAACATAATCATACCAGAATAAATGTTAATAAAGATTAAATATAATTTAAATGGTTTTTATTTTAGATTATAAATACTTATTTATCTAATTTTATATATTTTGAATTATATATTTTTTAGATTTTATTTTATTAATTGAAAATAAAATTATGAATTGCTGTGATTTTAATCCAATTGTTAAACAAAGTGATGAAGGGCTTAAATATACGAATAAATTAAGATTTTATTTATATTTTTATATATTTTTCAGTCTTTTAAGAGCATTTACAATTCCAAACGGACAATTTTTATTTGAGGTATTAATATTTTTCTTTATATATTTAATGACATGTCAACTATCTTTTTATTACGGAATGTTTATTACATTTTTTTTATTATTTCAAGTATTCTTTGAAACACTTTATCTATTGACCTATCTTCAATCAATTTTTTTCGGTTTTATAAATTTAAATTTATTTGTTCTTTTTATTCAAGGAGGAATGATTATTATTTATATTATGTTAATTAAATGGACTTTTATTTGTTATAGAGAATATAAAGCTTTGTTTTATGAACAAGGAGGAAATTCAATGGGAATGGGATATACTCAAATGAGAGACGAAGAACAAGGAAATAATTATATCATGGAAAATAGAAATGAAGAAGAAAAAAAATTTGTTCCTTTTTCTGGAAAAGGAGTAACTTGGGGATAAAATATAATTAATTTTTTTGATTTATTTTTTTAAAAAATAATGATTAGCATAGAATCATCTGTTTTATTAATATTATGAATAATCTTCAATGAAAGTAGAACTACTTTCATTAGTGATTTTAATATTTTTATTATTATTAAAGTTTTATGAAGAAAAGGAAAAGATCATTTTTATTAATATTTTGTCTAGAATTAGAGTCTTTATTTCCTAAAAATTACTCTATCTTTTTGAGTTGTCCTTGATTTTTTATTTTTAATTTGAAACTATATTATATTATATTTTGAATTTTGTTTATTTTATTTGATGATTAAATTATTATTCTTCTTTCATAGCGAGAAAGAGAAATGATTTATTTATTAATTTATTCATTTTTATTGAGGAACAATAATTAATATTTGGATTTTTATTATTTGAATTTGAATTCTTTTTTTATTTTTCCTCCATTCTTTTTTCATTAAATTTGAATTATTGATAACAGAAGTTTTTTCATTTTATATTTCAAAAATTTTTTTTAAAATTATTACATTGAGATTTTCAAAAATATTTTATAAAGTATCAAATTTATTAATCTTTTTTCATATTAATTAGTTATCAGTTAATTTTTAATTTTGGTCTTTTATATATTCTATAATCTATCTTTTGTTTGTTATACATTGATTTGTTTTTTCTAAATAAATGTTTTTGAGATTTTTCTTTTTATAATGATAAATTTTTTCTTACTTAATTTTAAAATAAAAACAATATTTGATTTTAATTAATTGCTTGCTTTTTACATTTATCAAAGAATATTAATTTGTCTTTTTCATTTTTTGGGAAAAATAATAGTGAATTAAAAATAATATTTGGCATAATTTTAAATATTTTTTATATTTCTTTACCTTTAATATTTGGTCTATATTAATTAAACATAATTAAAGTATAAATAAAAATAATTAATTTAAAAAATATTTTTTTTATTTTCTAAAATTCATTAATTTTGTTAATTTTAATTTCATAAATATTTTAAAATAAATGAACAATATGAATGCCATATTTAAAAAATATAATAATTTCTTGTTGTTATTAGAAAACCCAAAAAATTTAGAAATTCAAATAATAAAATACTTTGAAGAAGAATACAATGAACTTTTTGAAGAAATTTTAATAAAATCAGATAAAGATTTTATGGATAATTTAATATTTAATGCTAAATTTCTTATAGAAGATAATTATTCAAGTGAAGCAATGAAAAATCCAACATTAATTCAGATAACAAAGAACAAAGAGAGAGAATTTTATATGAAATTTCAAAAAGATAAAGAAAACTTAAAGAAAATATTAAAATATAAAGGAAAAGATTTTATAGGAAATGGCCAACATTTTTTATTTTTAAAGCATTGTATATATCAAAAGGACATTCCACTACATATTTGTAATGAGAAAAATAATTTTGTAACAGTTTTAAAAGAAGTATCATCAGAAGAAATAAAAGAAATAAAAAATTTAACAAGAAGAAAATCATTATCAGAATATAAGAATATTGATGCAATAATATGTACAAAATGTTTGAAATCATATAAATCAAATTATATAAAATTATTTTGTGATTTTTGTAAAATTTCATATTATACAAGAATATTATGCTTTAATGAACATTCCAATAATAATTTTCAACCAGCAACATGGGAAAAATATCATTGTAATATAATAATAAATCAACAAATGTTATGTCAAAAGTGTAATCATTCTTTATATATTGATATTGAAAACGATAAATTAATTTGTTTAAATTGTAATTTTAGTGATGAAGCAGAAAATATAGAATGGAATTGTATAAAATGTAATCAGAAATTTTATTCTAATGCTAAAATATATAATCCTTATATTTTTAAACCTTATGCTAATGCTATTAAAAAAGGACTTCTTGAAAAAATTTCCGCTATTCCTAAAAAAATTCAGTGTGGTCATAATCCAGAAAATATCTTTCATAACAAAAATTGTAGTGGGAAATTATATATTACTCAATTAAATGGATATGAAATGATTATTTGTTCTAAATGTAGAGCAATGAATAAATATGATAAATTTATTTTTGAATGTCCTGAATGTGGAAAAAAATTTAAAGGAAATGAGGAAAATTTAGAAGATAAATTTAAAGAATTTTCTATTTGTTGTACTCCTAAAGCAAATAAAAAATTTAGTTTTAATAAAAATATAAAAAGTGGAGAAATTAAATTAAAAACTCCAAGAACTACTTTGAATAGTTTTAATTTATGTCATACTGAGAAAAATGAAAAGAAAAGATTACATTATAGTTCAACTAAAAGTTTAGTTTATTCACCTGAAAAAAAATTAATTTCTGGTATTAGTAATGCTAATACTACAAATACTGAAAATATTAATAAAGATTCTTATAATGACATTGATAATAATAATAATAATATTTTTTTTGTTCCTAAACAAAAAACAAATAGTAATATAAGTTCAAATTATTATGATATTGAAAAAAATAATGTTAATAAAAATAAAAGGAAATTTTCACGTTCTTTAGTCATTAAAACTTCAAAAATTAATAAAGAAGAATTAAATAATTATTATAGCTCTTCTGAAGATGATTTTGATGAACCTAAAAATAATAATGTTAAAAGAGAAATTAATGATGAAGAAGAATTTGAGAAAAAAAAAGAAGAAAAACAAAAAAAAATAATCACAAATAATAAAATTTCTCTTCCTTTTTTTGAACCAAGTGATTATATGATAATTTCTCAAATCGGAGAAGGTAAAAAAAGTAAAATTTTTTGTGTTAAATCAATTAATAATGAATTTTATGCAATGAAAAAAAAAGTTTTAATTCATAAAAATGATTTAAATAATTTATTATATTCATATCAATTACAATATGAATTAAAGAATAATATAAATATTGCTAAAATTTATAATATTCATTATACAAATGAAGAATTTAGTGTTCTTGAAGAATTAGGAATTAATAGTTGGAACAGTGAAATTGCAACAATGAAAAAAATGAAGAAATTTTATACTGAAGAAGATTTAATTAATATTATTTATCAAATTAGTTCTTCATTAGAAATTCTTCAAAAAAAAAATATGTGTCATTTTAATATAAATCCAAAAAATATTATTGTATTTAAAAATCAATTTTATAAATTAAGTGATTTTGAATATATTAGATCTATTAAAGACACTAATATCATACCGAATGATAATAATTTTATTAGTCCTCAATTATATAATTTTTATACTGATAAAGAGAATCATAAAACAATTAATTTAATTAAAAATGATGTTTATTCTCTTGGTTTATGTGTTATTTATACTATGACAAGAACAAATGAATTAAATAATATTTTTAAAGATTTTATTTCTAGAAAATCAAATGAAGAAGTTGAGTTATTAATTAGAGATTATTTTAAATATCCTTTAAACATTGTTGATGATGATAATTTTTATTCTTTAAAATTTGAAACTTTACTTAATTATATGCTTAAAGTAAGGGAATTTGAAAGATTTGATTTTTCTCAAATTATTCAATATGTTTGTAAAGAATATGAATTTGAAGATTAAGAAATTATATAAATTGTATATAGTAATAATTTTTTATTTAATAAATATTTAATTATTAACATTATAATCATGAAAGATATATATTTAATTTTTTATTCCAATTAAGACTAAACAAAAGATTAGTTTAAATTTTTATTTAGTAAAAATACAAGGAAAAGTAAAAAATCTTTATATTATATTATTATCCCAAAAAAATATAAAATAGATTAGATTAAATATTAATAATAATCATTTCCAATCATTTTATCTTTTTTATCAAAAAGATCTTTATTTTTAACTTCATCGTCGTATAATAACATATCATCTAAATGATTTATAATATCATTAAAATCATCTTTTTGTGATTTCCAAGGAAAATTAAAATTATTTCTTTTCCTAATTTTACTAGTTTCAGGTCTAAAATTATTATTCAAAATATTTTTTTGATTTTTAAAATTTTGTCTATCAATAGATTTGAATCCTTTTAATTGTGTATTTTGAAATTTAGAAATAGGATTACTAGTTAAACTAAAAAATTTATTATTATTATTGAAATAACTATTCTGATTATTACTATTATTAGAATTTCTCCTATTTCTATATTCAACAACTTTAGCAGTACTAACTCTTTTTGTAAATTTTTTATCAATATTCATATTATTTTGATTTTTAAAACCATTACTTTTATTGAATTGATTATATGGAAGTTCAACAGATTTTTCTCTTAATTTTGGAAGAGCTATTTTACCTTGTTTCATTGTTCTTAAAATATTTTCTATATTTGCTCCTCCCATTGAACAATATCTTGTTATATCTAAATAACAAGAATCACAAACTACTGCAGTTTTTGCACAAAAAATTGAATCTGTTTTTAAATTATTATAATCTTCATACTTCATTTTAGGATAAATTTCCATTATAACTTTAGGAATAATAAAATTCCTATAATTATATTTTTTTAATTTTTCTAAAGCATCATTATTATTTTCTTCCATATAAGGAATAATCTCAACTCCAGAAGAAGTCATATTTATTTTATTATAAATACTAAATAAATCGTTATCTCTTTTTCTATTTTCATGACTTTCAATTAATGATTTAAAATTAATTTCATATAATCTATAAGACTCAATTTTTTGTCCACAATTTAAACAAATAGAATCTTTTCTTGGTTTAATAGGTTTTCCATTAATATTATATTTAAATAAATTAATATCTTCAGGAGATCTAATTTTAATTTTTTTAATATCAACTTCTTTAACTCTTTTATTATCATTTATATTTCTTTTATCTAATCCATTTTCAATTCTTAAAGAAGAACACCAAAGAAATAAAATTCTATCTTTTTTATCAATTTTAAAATTTAATATCATTCTCACAATTTTAATTTTTTCTAAAGTAATGTTAGAAACATGATTAGCAATGCTCATTCCAATTTTTTCAATTCTATCAGGTAAATTACTTCCTTTTAAAGGCTCAGTTTTAGTTTGAAATTCTTCTCCGTCATAAGTAACAGCTCTTTCATAAATATCATATTTAGTATCAGTTATTTTTTTTATATTTGTACATTTTTCAAATAAACATAATTTTGGAGACCATGTTAATCTAAAAGTTGAATTAAAATCTCCTTTTGGGTCTTCAAATTTTTGTAAAATTCCATCTTCATATGAGAATTTATTTTTGAGAAATTCATCAAATTTTTTCAAGTCAAAATATTCTATTATGTAACTTCCTTTATTTGGTTCTTCTTCAGGTTCTTTATCAAATAAAGTTTTCATTCTTTTTTCAAAAGTTGGTTTATCACTTTCATATTTAGATAATACTTTATTTTTTTTATATATATAATATGCTACTATTCCGCTTTTTGATATGTGTTTGGTAAATACTTCTCTTATATGAACAGGATTCACTTTCCCAGATGATTTTTTCTTTAATTTTCCATCTATTATACTTGTGAAATACCAGTAACATGGCTTTTGGTATTTATAAAGAATTGTTTGAGGAATTATTACATAAGGATCTGTGTTGAAGATTGTATCTTTTGTCCAGAGGAAGTGATATATGTTTTCTATTATTCCATCTCCTTCTAAGACATTAAACATTTTTTTTATGTTTTTTTCCTTAATTCAATTTTTGAGATTTTTAAATAATTAAGATATAAATTTAAATAAATTATGGGAAATCAAATTTGTTAAAAAAATAATACTTCTAAAATTTAATTTTTATTTTATCATTAAATAATCATTTCAATATATTTTTCATAATTATGTTATTATAAAGGGAATTAAAAAATGAATATTATAAAAATATAAAATTAAAATAGACCGATGAATAATCAAAAAAATGATATCCCATTAAATTCAAATTTTCCAAATCAAAATCAACACCGGAATTCTAATGAAATAAATATTGAAAATGAATTAAAAAATGAAATATACAAGGAAATAGATTTTAAACAAGATAAAGATATTATAATAAAAAAACTGGAAGAAAAATTAAAAAATTCACTTAAAAAACAAGAAGAATATAAAAAGAAAATAGAAAGTACAAATGAAAGATTATCAAAACAAAATAAAATATTAGACTCATTTAAAAATAAAGAAAATTCAAATAATAAAAAATTAAAAGACTATAAAGATGAAATGACAAAATTATCTGAAGAAATTGAAAGAATGAATGCAATGAAAGAAGGAAATCAAAAAAAAAACGAAGATATTGTTACAAGAAATTTAGAAGTAGGATCTGGTTCTTTATTTAAATTAGGTGAAATTATATGGGATATGAGAACTGAAAATTATGTTACTAAAGCTGAAAATATTTGGCTTGAAAAAGAAAGAATGAAACAATATAACGGAGATTTTTAAATTTTTTTTATTGCTCTAAATTTTGGAATTATATTTTATTTTTTTTAATTTATTAATTATTAATATGAAAAATGTAAGTTGGTCAATTGGACATTTAAATAATAAAAAAAATTTTATTGAAAACAGTTCATATTGTGTTAAATTAAAAATTAAAAATATTAAAAATTTAAGAAAAGATAAACCTTCTAAGATTTTAGAATATAATAATAATTTAAATAAATATAATTCTCTAAATAAAAGATATAACGAACATAATGAAAAAACAAATTTTAAATTAAATAGTTATTTAATATCCAAAAGTGATAATATAGGAAATTTATTTAAATCAATATTAGATAAAAATAAAAGGAATCAATTAGATATATATTATAATGAAGAATATTCATTAAACTTCGATAAAAAATTAAATGAAATTATAAGTGAAAAAGTGCCTAATTTATTAAAATATGAATTAAAAAAAAATGAAGAAAAATATAATTCAGAAAGAAAATCAAGACCTAAAATTATAATATCAAAAAAACAAAAAAATTCAATTATAATAAGTGATGATGAATCAAATTATAATATAGAGCATTTTATATCTTTGAATAATTATTATGATAATTTAGATTCTATGGATAATAAAATGAAAACAAATTATACTAATTATCCTTCATTTGGAAATTCAAAAGAAAAAAATTTAAATTTTAATAATACTCAAAATTCATTTCCTATAAATATACATAAAACAATATCAACAAGTTTTGGTTCTCATGGTAGAGTAAATTTAAAAAGTGTAATGAAAAGAATAAATAATTTTGAAAGGAATTTAGAAGAAAAAAATGAAAGTAAAAAAATATCAGAATTTAGATTAACACCATCAAAAAAAAGTAAAAAAATAAAGAAAAATATAAGAGATAATAAAATAGTAAATTTACTAGAAAATAATCTATTAATATCAAAAAATGAAACTTATAAATTACCAGAAAATTTATTAGAAGTTCGAAAAAGATTGAATAAAGAAGTGAACAAATTAGTAAATGAAAGTAATAAATTTAATTTCAATATAACAAATGATCAAATATTATATTCTTTAGAAAAAACTCAAAAATCAGAATATACAAAAGATATAATTGAAAAAATAAAAATAATAAATTATTTTTTATCAACTCAACCTAAATATAAATTTGAATCTATTTTCAGAAAACATAGAAAAATATTTGTTATTATTGATGGAACAGTGGTTTTTAATCAAGAAGTTGTAAGAGGATATTTTATTGATATTCCTACTTCAAGATATCTTTCTTTTATTGAATCTAAAAAAGAAAGATTAGAAGAATTTTATAAATTTTTATCAAGATGTCAAAATATTTTTAATTATAAAATTCCTTTTAAAAATATTTTTTTATTAAACGGACTTAATGTTTTTGATTTAATTGAAATTCCTGATTCTGATAAAGCAGTTTTTATTTCTCCTACTAATATTTTTAGAGGTATACATTTATTTTGGGATAATAATGTTGATAAAATTAAAAAAAAAGATTTTAAATTATTAAAAATTCAAGAATGTAGAAAAGCAAGAAGTGAATTTAATAGACTAAAATATCAAAATAATCATGTAAAAGGAAATAGAAGAAGAAGTTATTTAATGTTTATAAAAAAGAAAAAGATAGAAAAGAAAAAATTTAAAACTTATATTAAAAAGAAAAAATATTTGAATGATCAATCGTTTACTTTTGGTTTAAGTGATAAAATATTAGATGGAGAAGAAAAATATTTTTATTTTTCTGAAGATGAAGAAAAAGTAAAATCAAAATATTCAAATTTTCAAAAAAAATATCCAACTTTATTAACACAATTAATTCATTTTAATGAACATGAAATGAAATTAAATATAATAAAAGTCAAGAAAAAAGATAATAAAAAAATAGAAAAATTTATTTCAAAAAGATTAGATGAAAAAACATTTAAAGGATTAAATATATTAATGAGACATTATAATACCTTAAGAGCTAAAAAATATAAAATAACATTACATCAAAATATGACTCCTGTAATAAAAAAAATGGAAAATAATATAAATGAAGAAGCAAAAGGAATATTTGCAATATATTTAAAAAAACTACAATTATTAACTAGAAAAGTAGATGGAATAATATTAGATAAGGAAAAATTATCTGAAAATAATAATAAGAATTCATTAATAAATAAAAATATAAGAAAAGTAAATGATGTAACTTACAAAACAATAAGAGCAATAAATAAATATTATCCTGATTTAATATCAATGAATATCCCAGCAGTTTTAAAAACATTTCCAAAACTAAAAAGAAATATATTTTATGATATTTATGCTCAATATAAAACATTGTTAACTATATGTGTTTGTATAAATAAAGATTTAAAAATAATTAAAAAAGGATTAGACTTTCCAACTTTTTATAATTGTTTACCTCAAATGAGATCTCAAGGTTTTTCTCTTGCTTATAAAATATATGAAACATTAAATAAATTAAATACTACTTATTTAAATTGGGAAGATTTTTTACAAGGAATGTTAAGTATGAAAAGTCGTTTTATACAGGATAAAATTGATTTATTTTTTCATATTATAGATACTGATGGAAATGGTTTTCTTTCTTTTGATGAAGTTTATGAAATTTCTAAAGGCTCTTTACAAAGAACTTTAGGTGATAAAGATGATAATAATGATGAAGTTGTTTCTACTTTAGCTTCTTATTTTGCTAATTTAATTTTTCAGTTAGTAGATATGCCTATTGACCAGGAAATTTCCATTGAAAAAATAAGAGAAAAAATCCTTGAAGGACAAGAAGCTGCTGGATATTTAGAAATGTTTATTTGTTCTGACTCTTTTACTAATTTTTAATATTTTTTAATATTTATATTTGAGTTTTATTTGATTTAATTAAATAATTGATATGAAATATATGAAAAATATTTTAATAATATGAATTTGTTATTAATTAATTAATCTGTCTTGATTTAACTAAATTTTAACGAATAAAAAAACAAAAAACTTTTGAAAATAAAAATCAAAATTTAAATATTTACTTTAAAAACTCCTAAAAATAAGTATAATAATAATAAAAAGATATAAATTTCAAAAATTATCAACAAAAAAATTTTTATTCTAAAAAAAAATAAACATAAAAAATGAATCCACTAATGTTTTTAATGATTATTCAAATAAATAAAATAAAAACAGATATTACCAGAAATCCAATTTATAGATGTGCAGAATCAAAATATGTAGATGAACAATGTTTAACACAGGAAAAATTAGGAGATTTAGAATTTCGATGGTTAAAAAGATGTAGGGGATCAAAAGTTTGTGTTCAATTACCGTATTATGGAGGAATGGCAGGAGTTTGTTCAATAAAGGTTAGATCACATTATGATGGGGAATCATGTGCTAAAAACAATAAATGTACTTCAGGTTTATGTGATGGAAGTAAATGTATAGGATTAGATATAGGTCGTTCATGTAATATAGGACTCGGACAATGTAAGAAAGGATTAGTTTGTAGAAGAGAAAATATTTCTTCTAAATTTTATTCTTGTCAACCTCCTATTTTAGCTTCTGATGATAAATGTGAGAAATATATAGATGGTCAATTCTATGAATCTACAATGTTTTTGCCAGATTATAATCCATGTGAATTAGGTAAAATATGTAATAAAGACAATTGTGTGAATATTGCTTCAATTGAAACAGATAAGCCAGCATTCCATCCTTTAGCTTGTAAATCAGGAATCTTAGATGATAATAAATGTATTGAATATGAATCAAAAAATCAAACTTGTTTTTTAGATACTCAATATGGATATTATATATGTAGAAATAAAGGACAAAAATATAATGTTTCATTTGATAAATGTTTTCCTACAGCAACAGGAGCTTATTGGTGTCCAACTTCTGCTATAACTGAAACTTTCAAAGAATGGTTTTCTGAATGGAAACATAAATCTAAAGTGGAAGAAGATACTGTTCTTGGAGCATATAGGTATACTGCTAATAAGAAAAAAGCAAATGAATTATTCTTTAGATATACTCATTTTGGGTTAATAAGTGATGCTGATGAATGTGCTTATGACTATTTTTGGAAAAATAATTCAGGGATTGGACTAAAAATCAGTTTATTTATGTTCGCTTTTGTTTTTTTATTCTAAAATATCAATGATTTTTTCATTATAAATCTATTATTAAATTCTTTATTTAAAGTTAATGGAATTTAAAATTTTTTTTGAATTTTTTTATATAATAAAAAAAAATAAAATATAATACATGAAAATTTGATAATTAATTTTTATTTTTTTTCTTTTCTTTATCGATTTTTAATAAAGTTTCAATAGGTAAAATATCAGATTTTTTAGTATATTTAAAATTCATTTTATCATAACCTTCTTTAAATCCAATATGTTTTTTAACAAGAGAATCATAAGCTTTAGCAGCAATATATTTATCAGTAAATCTTCCTCCATAAATTCTATTGTTATTATATATTAAAATAACTACCCATTTATGTTTAAAAAATGTTAATCCTCTAAATGATTGATTTTCATTTTTTATTTTTTTTTTTATTGATTGTTCTCTTTTTTTCCCTAATATTGAATCACTTTTATCCATTACTTGTTTATAAAGAGAGTTTATTATTTCTTTTAATGAATTATTACTTGTTAATGTTCCTTCTTCTTCTTTCATTAAATTTTGATTTTTATTTTTTGTTAATGAGTGTTCTTTTAAATCTGATTCATTCTTTATTTCTTTTTCTATTTTCTGGAAATAATTGTCTATTTTTTGATTTACTTTTTTCAAAAGAATTTTTTCGTGTTTTTCTAATTCTTTATCAATCATATCTCTAATTATATTTTCAAAATCCATTTTTCTTATACTAAAATTAAATTAGCAAAATCAAAAAGAAAATATAAAATAATGAATAAAAAGACAAAAATAAGAAAATAATAATTTATCTGATAAAAAAAGTAAAAATTAAAAGATTTAGAAAATAATAATTCAAAAAATAATAACTTAAAAAAATAGTTTGAGGTAGGTTAGGGGTATTATATCTCATGATTGAAAGGATACATCTTGGATTATGGAAAGGTACCTAGGGATATTTGGAGGTAGCCCTCCTTCTTTCCTTTATATTTTCCTTATTCTTTTTATTTCCCTATTTTAAAATATATGTTACTTTCTATTTTTGTTTTTTCTTTTTATATTCATTCATCTGTTCATTTATTTTCTTATGATTTTTAATAACCTTTAAATATTTCTTTCCATATTCTTAAATTATTGATTAATTTATTATTTTCTTTTTATTCTTCTCCTTCATTATACTCATTTCTTTTACATGAAATCCTTATCTTAATCAATTATATTATCAATAAAGGATTGGATCTTTTGATTAAATTCATATTTTGATTTAGATAACATTCTA
>JAEEGL011511507.1_pt1 | contig 29824 bp, 23 predicted proteins | sample 9134231 | NCBI WGS metagenome assembly JAEEGL01 (sample SAMN16246548, study PRJNA631951) | gut metagenome | biome: gut microbiome; feature: rumen; material: fiber-attached | host: Bos | place: Iran: Karaj | collected 2018-10
AAGCGGAGCGAAAGGGATTCGAACCCTTGTGGCGTTGCCGCCAAACGGTTTTCAAGACCGCCTCGTTATGACCGCTTCGATATCGCTCCGAGTTGTCTTATTCAATATTCAAAATAAGAACTATTGCTTGTTGTGAACGTTTGTGGCGCTCACCGCAGCGCAAGATATATATTAACAAAGCCGCCATAACATGTCAAGCATGTTTTTCAACTTTTTTTAAAAAAATAATATTTTCATCTTTTTTGAACGATTTTTGATTCAGGTTCAATGTTGCCTTTTATGACGCAACCCGCACCAATAACGGCGTTGTCGCCAATCGTGGTCCCCCTTAGGATTGTCACGTTTGCTCCCACCCAAACATTGTTTCCGATGACAACTTTTTCGGTAATGAAGTCTGAATCCATTGCTTTTTTATAATCATGATCATGATCCACTATGACCAGATTGTTACCAAATTTGCATCCGTTACCGATCTTGATGCTCTCAAGAGCAGTGACGCAGCAGCCTGTATTAAAGAAACAATGATCGCCTATCTCAAGCTTGCCGTTATTGGCAACCAGGTAGAGATTACCTCTGTTCTGGTTATATGCCCCAAGCTTAATGGATCCTTTACCGTATATTTCCGTATGAAGATGGTCAAAGGTCTGGATCCATCCCGCCGAAAACCGCCCGGCATATCTGATCTTTCTTCCGAGTATTCCAAATAGGTTTTTTAAGTAAATAATTGGTGACCGCATTTCCCCCGCCTTCACTTTACATTTGTTTATACGATGATCATCTTCGCTGTGTCAAAATTTCTTCATAAACTTTTTCAAGCTTAGCCAAATGAGCGTCAAATCCAAACTCTTCGGCCGCAATTCTGTGACTTTCAGCTGATAAAGCCTTGTAGTCGGTCTCATTATCCAGGATTCTGCAGATTCCGTCAGATAGTTTGTCACAGTCTCCGGGTTCTGCAATGAAGCCGCTCTCCCCACTTACGATAAGTTGAGGAATTCCTCCGACATTAGTTGAAACCACAGGAAGTCCGTAGGCCATCGCATCAAGAATAGCCATGGGAAGCCCCTCCTGATAAGAAGGAAGCAAAAAGAGTGAGGACTCCTTAAGGAGCTTGTCCTTCTCTCCGCCTCGAACCCAGCCCGGAAAACGGCAGTTCTTCATAAGTCCCGCCTGTTCCAGGGAGCCTTTTATCGCAGTTTCATCTTCCTTAGAACCGCTGCCGGCAAAAACAAATACCGCATCAGGGAATCTCTCCGTCACACGAGAAACAATGCCCGTAAAATCATAACCGCCTTTGCGATGTCCAAGTTCTCCAAGAAACAGTATCTGTCTCGCTGCAAAACGTGCATCAAGAAATCCTGTAACTTCACTCTGAGGCCTTGGTTTACAGTAATTGTTAATAACTCTTAACTTGTCCTTTGGTAAAAAAGCGCTGAGCCTTTCCTTCCATTCCTCGGAAAGAACTATCACCATGGAAAAGCGGCTGAAAACCGTCTTGATCCTGGCCTTCTTTTTATCAGATGCCCTCACATAAAAAGTCTCGAAGTCGGCTCCGTGGCAATGATCCAGGATGGGAATCCCTCTTTTGCCTGCCATGTGGATAAAGGGCTGCATCCTGTAGAAGCTTCCTCCGAAAGATGAATGAATATGCACAAGTTCCGGTTTGAAATCTCTTAAGACCTTGCTGAATTCAATGTATGCCCTAAGGGCCTTGAGTATCATTTTTAACTTGGATGTATCACAATAGGATTCAACATAGCGAATATCGTAATCTGTCTCTATTCTGCTGCCGTAGTAGCCGTTTGTAACGGCCGCGATCCCGCCCTTAACATCCCTCTGCTGGACGATCATGCAGACTCTGCGTTTTTCTTTTTTCATATCCTGCCCCAAAGTATCAAATAGTTCTTAGTATGGCTTCGGCTGCCGGAATATCCTCCGGAGTCGTTATCTTAATGTTATTGTAGGAGCCTTCCACGAGCTTGACCTTTTTGTCGGTAAAATACTCCACTACCATGGCATCGTCGGTGATGTTAATGCCCTTGGCCATCAGCTCGCCCTCTTCTCTGTCGAGCCTTCTGTACAGATCAAGTATCAGTCCAAAGGAAAAGGTCTGAGGTGTCTGGATCATCCAGATCTTGCTGCGGTCGGGTGTGGACTGGGCAAATCCCTTGTCATCGGCAAGTTTGATGGTGTCCTTAACAGGCATGCCGACCACGCAGGCGCCGTATTCCTTAACCGCATGAAGGGACCTGGTTATGATATCTCTGTTAACAAAAGGTCTTGCTCCGTCGTGGATAAAAGCGTAGTCGCAGGAAGGATCTGCTGCTTCAAGTCCGAGGCGGACGCTGTGATACCTGTAGAGTCCTCCCTCAACAATAGCAGTAACCTTGTCAAAGCCATATTTTTCCACTATTTCCTTACGTACATAGTCGATGTCTCCCCTGGATACCACGAGAACAATATCGTCGATCATGCTCTCTTCAAAGGCCTTGAGAGAATAGTATATAAGTGGTTTACCGCCGATCTCCATGTACTGCTTTTTAACATCTGAATTCATTCTGCTGCCGCTTCCGGCTGCAAGCACTATGGCTACTGTCTTCATGTAGCTCCTCCCGATAGCATTATTGGTGCACGAATAAGTCAGTTCTTGTTGGCGTGATATCTGCGCTCCCTGTCTCCCAGAGGAAGATTGGGAACGGCGTTCATATCAAGGCCGAATCTGACACCTTTTTCATATTCAAAATAAGCTGCAGCGCCTATCATGGCTGCATTGTCGGTACAAAGAACAGGCGAAGGTCTGTAGAAGCTTATGCCGTTTGCCGCACACTCTTTTTCCAGAAGTTCTCTGAGCGCTGTGTTGGAGGCGACTCCTCCGGCGATGGCGAGCTTGTTGTAGCCGTATTCTTTGCAGGCAAGGATGGCGTGTCCCGCAAGGACTTCCACAACTGCCTTCTGGAAGGATGCCGCAACATCGGACTGGTTCAGCTCCTGTCCCTGCATCTTAGCCTGGTTTATATAATTAAGTACTGAGGACTTAAGTCCGCTAAAAGAGAAATCGTACTGCGCATCGCCAATCTTGGCCTGAGGGAAGGTGAAAGCATCGGGGTTCCCCTCTCTGGCTGCCTTGTCAATCTTGGGGCCTCCGGGGTATCCAAGTCCGATGGCTCTGGCCACTTTGTCAAAAGCTTCTCCTGCCGCATCGTCTCTGGTCTGGCCTATGATCTCGTATTCGCCGTAGTCTTTAACCACCACGAGATGAGAGTGACCGCCGGATACCACAAGGCATACGAAGGGAGGCTCCAGGTCTTTGTTCTCGATAAAGTTGGCGCTGATATGTCCCTCGATATGGTGGACTCCGATAAGTGGTTTGTTCTTGGCAAAAGCGATGGCTTTGGCGGCGGATACTCCAACGAGAAGGGCGCCTACAAGACCGGGGCCGTAGGTCACGGCAACTGCATCGATATCATCAAGGGTAATCCCAGCTTCTGAAAGGGCGGCTCTGATGCAGCCGTTCATTTTCTCTACATGCTTCCTGGATGCGATCTCGGGGACAACGCCGCCGTAAATAGTGTGCAGCGCAATCTGGGAAGAGATAATATTGGACATAACTTCCCTTCCGTTTCTGACAACTGCTGCAGCGGTCTCATCGCAGGAGCTTTCAATGGCGAGGATTGTCACATCCCCGCCTTTATTAGCTTGATTAGTATTCTCTTTGTCAGCGTTCTCCTTGTCTTTGATGGACATGAAGATAACGCCGTCATCTTCTATATTCTTATTGATTTCCATATATTCACCGTTATAATTTTATAATCTTAGAAAGCGGACTCATCCTCCAGTATGTTCCAGCCCAGGATCTTCCACTTGCCCTGGTCGTCCTGCCTCATTATGAATTCGTAGTAAGTGGCGGAGCTGACAGTGCCGTGTCTCAAGGAAAAGAGGCATTTGACGGTGCACATTTTTTTGCCATCCACGGTGACAACTTCGGGTTCTTTGCTCTGAACAACATAGGCGGGGATTGAATAATCCTCATCCTTCTTGCCCTTAATCTCATCTCTCATGGACTTATAGAAATTGCTCTGGGCTGCCAGAAGCTCGTCGTCCATGATTCCCGCCAGCACATCCAGCATCTTGGTCTGCTGTTCATCGGAGTATTTCTCCTTGTACAGAACCTTCATTGTTCTGGCGTAGAGGTCCACAACCTTGCGGGCATCCGCAGGATAATTCTTATCAAGGTTGGTGGTGGTTATCTCGTCCACCACCGTCAGTTCATAGACCTCTTCTCCTCCGCTCTTTTTCCCCCTGTTAAGCAGAAGATACACTCCCAGAATGATGATTGCTCCGAGAGCAACCAGTACGATTGACTTGACAACTGCAGAACTAACACTGTTTTTTTCCATGTCCCCTCATTTCTGAGCTGTGGGCCCCACTGCCTCACATCACTCTTCTTCAAATCTAAGTTCTACGCTGCGTCCGTCCTTGGCCGCCTTGGAAGCGGGAAAAATCTTCTTGACCTCGGGCATGAACTCCGAAGGGTTCACCAGAGAAGGGCTGTAATGAGTAAGCCACATCTCCTTAACCTCGGCGTCCTTGGCCATCTTCGCCGCTTCATAAAAGGTCATATGCTTATATTCTTTTGCTTTCTTGATCTTATCGGGCTCGCCGTACATTCCTTCGCAGATAAAAAGATCCGAATCCTTGGCGTTTCGTACTATGCTGTCGGTGGGTCTGCTGTCGGTGGTGTAGGTGAGCTTGATGCCTTTCCTCTCTTGTCCCAGAACCATATCGGGAGTATAGGTGATGCCCTCAGGGGTAGTTACAGTTTCCCCCTTCTGAAGAGGATTCCAGTATCTCTTGTCGATTCCGGCGCTCTGGGCTGCCTCCACATCGAACTTGCCCTGCCTTCTAAGGCTCATGGAATAGCCGTAGCAGGTGATGTTGTGATTAACCTTAAAAGCACTTATGGTAAAACCGGGCATTCCTTCCGGTTCAAAGGACATTTCATCCTCGGTGATCTCCTTGAATCTGATCTCAAAGGGGAGCTCGGGAGCAATGACTCTGAGCGAATTAACGACTCTTTCAAGTCCCTTGGGGCCCACCATAAGAAGGGGCTCCGTCCTCTCGGCATTGCCCATGGTAAGGAGCATTCCGGGAAGACCGCTGATATGGTCTGCGTGATAATGGGTAAAACAGATAATATCTATGGGTTTGGCACTAAGTCCCTTTTTCTTCATTGCGATCTGGGTGGCCTCGCCGCAGTCTATCAGCACGCATTTTCCGTTGTATCTCACAAACAAAGCAGTGAGAAATCGGTTCTGAAGAGGCATCATTCCGCCTGTTCCGAGAAGACAAACATCTATCATATATTTCTTAATTCCTTTTCCAATAAATTACAGCATCATCCTTGGGTTCGTCGTAGAAGCCGGGACGAACACCCTCACTGACAAATCCAAGCTTCTCATAGAGCCTGATGGCGGCAGCGTTGGCCTTTCTTACTTCCAGTGTATAATTCTCTATTCCAAGGCCCCTGCCCCTTTCAATGAGCTGCTTGACCATCTTGTAGCCAACGCCTTCCTTCCTGCAGTCGCCTGCAACAGAAACATTGGTGACTTCTCCGTCTCCTGAGACGTTCTGAACTCCGCAGAGCCCCACGATTCTTCCGGCCTTCTCGGCAACGAGATAAATCGTGTCATCTCTTGTCATTGCATCCAGGAGCTGTTTGCGGTTCCAGGCTTCTTTGCCAAGGTTGAGTTTCTCCAGCGCAGCTGCGTCGTCGATGTCCTCAGCTGTCATCTGCCTTACGCGAATGATGCCGGGAGTCTTGATGTCGGACTTCCTGTTGTCCTTCTTGTGGTCAGCGCCTTCCTTGGCTTCTCTCTCTGCCTGAGAGAGTCTCAGATAATCAGGAGCAAACTCATCAGCTGAAACCAGGATGCCTTCCTCTGCCATCTTGGCTCCGAGAGCCGCAAGGGCTGCCGCACTCTGCCTGTTCTGGTGGAGAGGCGCAATTGAATAGGGCACCTTGAGATTTTTTTCCAAAAGATCATGATAAACGGGAACGCCGTCTCCAAGGAGGATCACAGCCTTCCCAAGAGTGTTGATCTCGTTAATGATGTCGTCAAGAGAAACGGCGTACTGGCCATGAATTATCTGCATGTCGAAGGTGCGCTCCATGCTCTTACCCTCAGGCATCTTAGGCACGAAGGTGTAGAGGCCGGTGTAGACCTGGTTCCTTCTGGCATCCATCATGGGGCAGATGACCTTCTCATTGCCGTAGAGGTTGTAGGCGATGCCGTCCACGGTGGGCACGGGAATAATAGGCTTATCCAGTGCAAGAGCAAGTCCCTTGGCAGTGGCGGCGCCTATCCTAAGGCCGGTAAAGGATCCTGGGCCCTTGGCCACAGCTATGGCGTCGATGGAAGAAAGGTCCAGATGAACCTTCCTGCACATGTCGTCCAGCATGGGCATAAGAATCTCGGAATGTGTTGTCTTATATTGAATTGAAAACTGGGCCAGGAGCATATCGCCGTCGGCAATGGCAACGGCGCCCACAAGGCCTGATGTATCGATTGCAAGTATCTTCATATTCTATGAAAAACGTCCTTTTCCTAATTACTTCTTGATCATGGTTATGAGTCTGTAATCAAAGCCCTTCTCAAGGTTCTTCTCTATAACGATCTCTGTGTAGTGCTCGGGAAGAAGCTCCTCGATGAGGTTGGCCCACTCAACGATGCACAGACCATCCCCGTAAAAATAATCCTCATAGCCGATCTCGTCCATCTCGCTGATGTCGCCGATGCGATAGACGTCAAAATGGTAAAAGGGGATACGGCCCTGATCGTACACCTGAATTATGGTGAAGGTGGGGCTGCTGACGGGGCCGTCAATTCCAAGGCCTCTGGCTATGCCCTGGGTAAAAACGGTCTTGCCGACGCCAAGGTCACCGACGAGGGTGAAGAGCTGGCCCGGCTGGGCGGTCTCACCGATTCTTTGGCCGATGGCGAAGGTTTCGTCGGGGCTGAATGACTCATGCTTGGTTACAATCTCCATACTAAACTCCTAATTAAAACTATAATTACTTGTAGTATACCATAAAATTGGGGTTGGTAGCATCCACCCGTGGTTATGGCTTCACGGACGCTGGTTTATTGGAATGGGGCGTGATTTGGGATTGTTGTTTTTGTTACGAAGGGTGATGATAGAAGGATAGGAAATAAGGAATTAACTATTTGTGGTGGTAGACAAAAACAGCTCCGGCTCTGCCTTGGGTGGGGCTGGAAAGTCGGGCTGCTGCAATAAAAGATTTGTCTTTAGCCCCGCGATGATGATTTATGAGCGTTTCAGGCAGACAGACAGTCGATTGTTCTGAGCGAAGTCGATATGAGACTGGCTGGCTGAATGAAATGCCATAAATCACTGAACGAGGATGACAAATATTTTATTGTAGCAGCCCGGATTTTCAGCCCCACACAAGGCAGAGCCGGAGCGTTATGGAAACCTATAATTATATTTAGCCTTCTACCTCAGCTTCGTTTTTGTGGATTTTGCGGTAGACTGAGGTTTTGTCAGCCTTGAGTATGGGACTAAGCTGCTTATACACCAAAAATGTAATAATACTGTCCGCAATACCCTTAAGCAGATTGAACGGTGCAACACAAAGCGCACAGAATGTAAACAGATTGGTAACCGCAGGATTGATAGCTGTTCCCATCTCTATAAATGCATCAACTCCGCTACCGAACATTACCGCATAGGCAGGTAACAGGAAGAAGGCATTGAGAACTGCGCCAACAAAGGCTATGCATACGGTTCCGGCAAGGCAGCTGATAAGTGCTGTCTTTCTGCTCTTTTTGAATCTGTAGATGACGGTTGCGGGAACAACGAAGGCAGCTCCAACTACGAAATTGGCGATCTCTCCGACGAATCCGGAGGTTGTTCCCTGTATAAGAATATTGAGCATAACCTTCACGAACTCGATCATCACAGCAACCATGGGACCGCAGGCAAAGCCTCCGATAAGGGCCGGAACGTCGCTGAAATCAAATTTGTAGAAGGAAGGTGCAAAGAACAGCGGGAACTCAAAAAACATGAGCACAAAGGAAATTGCTGAAAACACACCGATAATGGCGATCTTCCTTACGCTGAACATAGCCTCAGCTCTTCCGTCTCTCTTAAGCTCTTCCTTTCTTGCAAGCTTCTCTACAATAAAGGTAACGAAGAAAGCTGCCAGGACCAAAAGAACCAGCGCAACAAAATGCTCCCAGTTCTGTGCTACGGTTGAAAGTAAATTCTGTTTTTCACTCATTTAATTTTCCTCTTTTCTCATCGGGTTATGTTGTAAGAAAATTGAGATAAAGAAAAATAAAAAAGCTCCAAGTCACTACCTAGACCTGGGGCTGCCACAAGAATAAGAACTATTGTGCATTCTTCTCTCATCCAGACTATACTGTCGGTTTTGGAATCACACCAAATCAGCCGCCTAAGCGGGTCGCGGACTATACCGCCGGTTGGGAATCACACCCTGCCCCGAAGAATTATTATATGCATATACTAGCACAAATACCGAATTTGACAAGTACCTTACGTAAATTTATAATCAAATTATCTGTAATATTGATATAGTGACCTACTTTCGCAATTTCATTTATGAGGTTAAGATGAAGAGAGTTGTGACAAGGAAGCTGACACCGGGAATGGTGCTGGCCAATGATGTCTATACCTATGATTCATATATAAAACTTCTGGATAAAGGTATGGTTCTTGAGGATAAGGACATCGCAAGACTTGCCTTTTATTCTATTATTGATGTCCTGGTGGAAGATGACCCTGTAGAGGTGGTTGAGCCGAATATTCCCACGTCCTCGGGTCTATCCTATTCCGAGAGACTTAAAGAATCCAAAGAGTTTAAGGAGTTTCGTGCAGACTTTGAGGAATGTGCCTCAAGATTCGAGCATGCGATCAATGACCTGATCAACAACGATTCCAATTTTAATTTAGACAATATGATGGCCCCTATTTACGGGCTTCTGAAAAAAGGACGAACTGCCACCAACATTTTTGACATGCTGCATAATCTTCGCATGTACGATGATGCCACCTATACCCACTGCATCAACGTGGCTCTTATAACCAATATTCTTGGACAGTGGCTGAAATGGGATGACGAGGAACTGGAGATAGCCACCCAGGCGGGGCTGTTCCACGATATCGGCAAGCTCATGATTCCCGACACCATCATCACCAAGCCCGGCAAGCTTACCAGCGATGAATTCTCAATTGTCCAGACTCATCCTCAGAGAGGCTATGAGATACTAAGGCCCATAAACATCAGCACTCATGTTAAAAATGCAGCTCTCATGCATCACGAAAGATGCGATGGCACCGGTTATCCGCTTAAGATAAAGGGACCGCAGATTGACAGATTTGCCAAGGCTGTGGCCATAGCTGATGTATATGATGCCATGACCAGTGCCCGCCACTACAGAGGTCCCATGTGTCCCTTCATTGCCATTTCAATGTTTGAGGATGAGGGTCTTCAAAAATATGACGCAGAGATAATCATGGTATTCCTTCAGAACATCGTTAACACCTATCTGCTGAATACTGTAAGACTAAATACCGGAGAAATAGGTGAGATCATTTTTATCAATAAAACTCATTTATCAAGGCCCACCATAAAGGTCGGCGAGGATTACATCGATCTGAGCAAATGCCCCGGTGTTTATATCCAGGAAATAATATGATCCAAATCGCAAAACAAATACATACATAAACCGATACATAAAAAAACATGCATAAGTGGTAATCCACTTATGCATGTTTCATTTTAAACTTGGTTATCTCTCTGTCGGAATCAACCTTCTCAATCTGGGCTCCAAGCTCTCTTAGCTTGGCATCAAAGTCCTCATAGCCTCTCTCGATATACTTAATGTCTTCGACGGTTGAATATCCTTCTGCTGTAAGAGCCGCAATAACAAGCGCTGCGCCTGCTCTCAAGTCGGGAGCTGATATCACTGCTCCTGTATATTTGTCCACACCCTCAACAATAGCGGTGCTTCCCTCAACCTTGATGTTGGCTCCCATTCTGGTGAGCTCATCAACATATTTGAATCTGTTCTCGAAAATGCTCTCGGTAACAATGCTGATACCACTGGCAAGTCCCAGCGCAACGGTGATCTGGGGCTGCATATCCGTAGGATATCCGGGATACGGAAGAGTCTTCACATGAGTATTCTGAAGTCTCTTGGTAGCTACAACTCTGACTGCGTCGTCAGATTCATGTATCTGGCATCCCATCTCTATGAGCTTGGCACTTATGGACTCCAAGTGCTTGGGAATAACATTCTTGACTGTGATATCACCCTTGGTGGCAGCTGCTGCCATCATGAAGGTTCCGGCCTCGATCTGATCGGGTATAATGGTATATTCTGTGCCGTGAAGTCTCTCAACTCCGCGAATCCTGATAACATCAGTACCTGCGCCCTTGATGTCAGCTCCCATACTGTTAAGGAAGTTGGCAAAATCAACTACATGGGGCTCCTTGGCTGCATTCTCGATAATAGTCTTACCGGATGCCATTGCCGCAGCCATCATAATATTGATGGTAGCACCAACGCTGACAACATCAAGATAAATGTGGCTTCCAACCAGGGCGTCTGCTTTAGCTTCTATTATTCCGTGTCCGATATTGACCTTGGCTCCAAGAGCAGTAAATCCCTTGATATGCTGGTCGATAGGGCGAAGGCCTATGCTACAGCCTCCGGGAAGAACAACTCCGCCTTGCTTGTATTTGCCGAGCAGGGCTCCAAGGAAATAATAGGAACCTCTGATTTTCTTCATATCATCGTTGTCAAAAATATAATCACGTATCTGTGAAGCATTGATCTTAACCGCATGTCTGCCGATTCTCTCAACGAAGGCTCCTGAGCTCTTCATTGCCTGAAGCATGGCATTGGTATCAGATCCATCATGCATATTGTCTATATACACGGTTTCGTCTGTCATGATAGAAGCCGCAAGAATAGCCAGTGCTGCGTTCTTGGCACCGCCGATCTCAACCTCTCCTACCAGAGGGATTCCGCCTTTTATAACATATTTTTCCATAAGAATCCTCTTAGCATAATGCACAAAAGCTTTTGTGCCGAATGCATATAAATTCCACTCAATAATTGTCAAAATTTCATAATCAGACAAAATATATTTATATCACATTTATGTACCAGTGTCAAAACAGACACTGAAGAAATTCTGTTAATTCAAGTAATTAAGCGGATTAACCTGAGATCCGTTAATTAGAATCTCGAAGTGAAGATGAGGTCCTGTGGATACACCGGTATTACCGGAAAGGGCGATTTTCTGTCCCTGCGATACAGACTGGCCTACGGATACAAGTACCTTGGACAGATGTCCGTACCTGGTCTCCCTGCCGTCCGCATGCTTGATGTATACGCAATAACCATAGCCGCTTCCCCATCCTGCTCTTGTAACGCGGCCTGAAGAAGAAGCCACAACGGCAGTTCCCACAGGTGTAGCCCAGTCAACGCCTTTATGATAGGTGCTGGCTCCACGGGTAGGTGCATTTCTTCTTCCGAAGTGAGAAGTAAGTCGTCCGCCGGAAATAGGCTTGATGTAGGTAGGAGGCACAATGGTTCCTCTCTCCACAATCTTGGGAACAGCCTGATAGGTAATCTCTTCCTTCTCAATCTCCCTGCTGTTCTCGGCAGTGTCGGTATAGCTGATAAGTGCCACAACCTTTCTGTGACCGGCTGATGGCTCCTGGATAACCTTGGTCTGTGTGGTGTACCAGGAATCATTGTCAACGTACTGTACTTCCGCCTCGTAGTCCTCTTCGTAGTATTCCTGAATAGTATATACCACTGAAAGTTCAGGCTCGGGTACGGTTACGATAATTTCATCCTCAGGTCTGATCCTGGTGAACTCATCCTCAAGGGATTCGTTCATGGCAATAAGATCAGCCACGGTAAGGTCATACTGTACTGCGATGCTGCTGAGGGTATCGCCTGACTTAACCTCATAGATCTGATTGGTCTCTTTGTCCTTGGTGACATCATCAATAGCAGTGGACAGATCTGTGAGCTCTTCATTTGGAAGATAACTCTCCACGATCTCAACCTTGTCGCCAAAGTCTATGCTGACAAGTCCCAGCTCATAATCAGAGAAATCTCTGTCATAAGCGATAGGGGTTGCCTCATTTACAATATCGGATACGGTCTGGAAAAAGCCTGCTTCCGGCATACTGGTCTGGGCTATTTCCTCTTCCTTTTTGACCTCTTCCCTGCTCAGCACCTCGGGAGTGAGTACATTAACCTCTCTCGACTCGTCCAGCTCCAAAGATACTTCGTACTTATTCTCGGTATCATATGTAGCCAAAGCAGTGTTAAGAAGCTGCATTACTTCGTTAATACTGGCCAGATTGACTGAAAACTCATTTATCTTGATGGAATAGGCTCTGTTCAGAGTGCTCTTCTTGTTGGCATTGATAACGGCAACCATCTGCTTTGCCACATCTGCGGTGGAATCAACTTCAGACCAGAGAACATTGCTTCCCTGGATACTGAGGTCTGAGGCTGCGAGAGTAAGCTCATCGCTTCCCTTTGCGATCTGTCTTCTGGCACTTCTGAAGGCATCGTAGGCATCATTTTTGGATGCCACAACACCTACAACCTGATTGTTAAGTCTCACAGTAAAAATGTTATTGCCGCCCTTTTCGAACTTAACAAAGCTTGGCATAAACAAAATCCACAATGTGATAACCACCAAAGCAGAATGCAAAAACCATATCTTTATCTTTTTGTGAAACATTGTGTTGCTTGAATTCATACTAGGATATCTTTCTATAGTTCGTTTTTGTTAAATTATGCCGAAAAGTCTCAGCAAATTGATGACAAGATCAGCTCCTGCCACCAAAAGGGTGATGATAAGTACCGGAAGAACTGCTGTGTTCTTGGTCTCAACCCCAATCTGTATCGACTCAAGACGTCTTGCGACCTCCTTGAACTCATCCTTATTCTTCTCCTGATTCTTCTCAACAACTGCCTGAACGTTTCTGTATACCTGAACGCCGACATCGTGAATCCGGGTCTCATTGGCCTCGAGCAGCTCCTGATGTTCCTTATAATCGGCCCTGAGCTCCTCAAGACTCTCTTTATATGCCTTGGCATCTGAGATCATCTCATTAAGATGCTGCTTGTATTCCTCTGCTGTAAGTTTGAAGTCCTCTGCGTTCTGCTTGAAATTATCGGCATTGGCACGAAGCTCCTCCATAAGAGCCTTGTAATGCTCTGCCTCAAGTCTGATTCTCTCGGCTTCCTTGGCCTCAGCCTGTGAATTAGCCCTTATGATATCCTGAGCACCGATCTTTTCCGCAATCTTATTCATAAAGTTATCCACGTCATTCCCTCCCCAACCGTTCTTTTTTGCAACTTCAACTATAGTATCATACATTTATTATTAATTATTAACAAGATTGTTTTGGCAAAAACGAGTTTATTGGGCAATTTTACTCTTTGTTCATTTTTGGTTCATAATTTATTCATAATTGCCTTGTATATTATAAACATAGCCGATGGCAAACGGCTTCCAAACAACGAAAGATAGATTTTTTCATAATAGGGTAGGCGCGGAAACGTGTCTACCCACTCCTCATTTTATGAGGATTTTTTTATTTTTTTCCATCCTCTATTGCCAGAATCTCTTCATTAAGTGACAGCATTCTGGCATCCAGATTGGCTACCATCTTGGCACATTCGTGAAGCTCTGAATTAATATGATTGGGAGCTTTACCCTCAAATTTGTACTGAATCTTGTGCTCCAATGAAGCCCAGAAATCCATGGCAACGGTTCTTATCTGTATCTCAACCTTAACATTGACGATTCTGTCTGATAAGTACACAGGAAGAGAAACTATCATGTGATAGCTTCTGTAACCGCTCTTCTTGGGATTCATAATGTAGTCCTTGACGGTAAGAACCTGAATATCCTTCTGGTTACTTATCATCTCGGCTATTCTGTAAATATCAGAAGTAAAGGAACAGATGATGCGAATGCCTGCGATGTCGTTGATATAGCGGACCATATTCTCGATGGTTGATTCGTATCCGTTTCTTTTGAGTTTCTTGACTATACTCTCGGGAGTCTTAACCCTTGCCTTAACGTGCTCGATGGGGTTGTATCTGTGAACCTCCTGAAACTCCTCGTTAAGGATCTCTATTTTGGTTGTAATCTGCTTGAGCGCAGAGTTGTACATAAGACTAACTTCTTCCCAGGAATGGATATCCTCTGAGATTTTGATATTGTTTGATGCAAGATCAAGTTCCATTTTTTCCCCTTTAATTCCGGAAATAATCCTTGTTCATGGCACAGGCGATAACCAGTGCCTTAGGCAGTTTCTTGTAATTTCTGCCAAGCTTGTACCCCATAAACCTGGCACCACACATGATAATGTAGTGCGGTATCAGATAGGCCTTGCCAATATGTTTAAAATGCTGAACAGTCTGTTTCACCATCTTCTTGCCTTCAGCTTCCGAACTGATCATGCCAAAGATCTCGGGATGATCGGTCTGGGAAACTCCCAGGTCAAAATTTCTGTGGAACTGCTGAGCTACGCTGTAATTGTGGGAATGAATAACTCCCGCTTCAGGTACGTAGCAGATCGCATAACCCTTCTGACAGGCATTACCGGCATAGACCATATCCTCGTTAAAAATGGTTTTGTGAGTAAAACCACCAATTACATTATAAACGTCGCGCCTGTACATTGCACATACATTTGAGCAAAAATAGGTCTTGATTCCAAGTCTTCCCACATCTGCCTGGGTCTTCTTCATAGCCTCATTGGGATAGTTGAACTTCCTGGAATATCTCTCTGCAAGATTGCAGTCGCTCTTGGGATACTGCCTTGCATAGGCAGCTGCCACATCGCTATCCAGGGCCTTGGCAAGACTTGAGATAAGCATCTTGTCCCTGGGAAAGGCATCCTGTGTCATCATAAGGAAATAATCCGCATCAGACAGGGCAACACCCCTATTTCTGGTCTCTCCGTGATCAAACTCGGCCTTGGAGACATGCTCCACTATAATATTGTTATATTTGTCCAGGGGATTTTCTGAGCTGCCTGCAACAAGCTCATCCCAGTATTTGCGCTCAGTATTCATGATGATAATATGACCCGGGCGCACAGACTGGCTCTGAAGATCATCGATAAGTCTGAAAAGAGATATATCAGGCTTGTAGGTTGGAATAATTACGTCAACTGTATACATATAACCTCAACTCATAAAAAGAAAAAGGGGTTGGACCTCACAAGGCCCGGCCCCTTTAACATAATCAGTTCAAATACGGATCTGTGTCTGACTTAATCTTGTCGCTGTACTTCTGAACATCAGGTGATACAGTGTACTCGGAATCGTCAAACAAGAACTCATGAAGCCACTTAACATTGGAGGAAAGATCTGAAGGAATTACGCAGCTTCCCTTTTTACCGATGGTACCGGTGGCTCTCATGCTCTCCTCAGGGAATCCGTTATTGTCTACAACCTCGTAGTTGGCAATATTCTTGAGAAGTGCAAGGATCTCGGTAAGATCCAGTGATGTATAGGTCTCGTTAAAGGTCTTGTTGGCTACATCCTCAAGCTGTGAGAAACTCATGCCCTTGGCCTTCTCAAGACAAGCCATAAGTACTGTTCTCTGTCTCTCAGCACGTCTGAAATCATCACCTGCGGTATAACGGATACGGCAGTAAGCTGTAGCCTGAAGTCCGTTAAGGGTCTGAAGTCCTGCGCTGTTAACAGGTGTGTACTTAAGTCCCAGCTCTGAAGCCATTGTGGACTGATAGTTGTTAAGATGAGGAATCTCTGCGTCAGTAACCTCGATAGGCACACCGCCGAGGGCATCAACAACATCTGTAAGTCCTCTGAAACCGATGGTAATGAAATTCTTGATATCCATATCAAGATTCATGTTAAGCATTGAAATAGCCTGCTCAGGGCCGCCCTCTGCATAGGCTGCGTTACACTTGGTGTAAGAGTCATTGCTAAGGTTCAGGTAAGTATCACGGTAAACGGAACACAGCTTGATCTGTCCGTTCTCATTGTTGATGGATGCAATAATAATTGTATCTGATCTTGTATTCTTGGTAAGCTCTCCGTCACGGGCATCAACACCGAAAAGTGCGATATTGGTATATCCTGACATCTGCTCATTCTCAGCAACTGTCTCGTTGATACTCTGGCTGATCACCTCTTCGTCCATGTTAACCTTACCAACCTTGGTAACGTCAACCTTGAAGAACAGTGTATATGCTACAAGTACAAGAATACATGCGATAAGGATCTCTCCTACCAGAAGTGCTATTGCCTTGGTCTGGTTCTTTTTCTTCTTGGAAGGTCTTCTTCCTGACTGTGAAGGTCTTCCAGAACTCTTCCTTGCTGCCCCGGATCTTCCTGAGCTGTTCCTGGATGCTCCGTTGCTCCTGGAAGCAGGTTTTGAACCCTGGCTCCTGCCGGATGAGGATGTTCTGCGGGTTCCCTGAGAAGATGCTCCCTGTGAAGATTTCCTTCTTACCGGTCTGTCCTCATAATCATCATAATCATCATATCTGTCATCTCGAGGCGGTCTTCTGTCGTTTCTGTCTTCTCTGTCATAATACTCGTCATCACGATTAGACATGTCAATTCTCCTTTTTCCCAATAAAACTTTTATGTGTAAAAGCAAAAACGCATACACTTGTATATTTTGCCACAAACAAAAGAAATATACAAGTATATGCGAAATGCCAGTAAACATGCGGCTTGACAGCCACAATTAATATGCGTTTTTATTAAAGAGTCCGTACCTTAAAGTACCAAGAATTATCTTGAAATCGAAGGTCATGGTCCAGTTCTCGATATAGTAAATATCGTATTCTATCCTCTTTCTGATGGAGGTGTCACCTCTGTAGCCGTTGATCTGGGCCCAGCCCGTAAGTCCGGGTCTTACCTGGTGTTTAACCATATATCTTGGTATCTGCTCCTTGAACTTCTCAACGAACTGAGGTCTCTCGGGTCTTGGTCCCACAAGGCTCATCTGTCCGATGAAAATATTAAAGAGCTGAGGAAGCTCATCGATACTGTATTTCCTAAGGAAGGCGCCAACACCTGTAACTCTGGGATCTCCCTTGGTGGTCCAGCCTTTTTTCTCCTCGTCCTCAGTCTGAACCTTCATGGATCTGAATTTGTACATCATGAAGGGCTGTCCGCCCAGGCCTATCCTCTCCTGCTGATAAATAATCGGTCCCTTGCTGCTAAGCTTGACAGCTATGGCTGCGGCTATCATGATCGGTGATGTGAGCACTATTCCCACCAGTGAACCTACTATATCAACAAATCTCTTGGCCATCTTGTTAAAAGAGTTGGTGAGAGGAACATATCTGATATTGATGACGGGAAGTCCCTGAACATCTTCAGTATAGGGGTTACTTGGAAACAACGAAGTATAATCAGGAATGAACTTGGTGTGAACACCGGACTTCTCACACTGGGCAACCAGTTCCTCCAGCCTGTCGTAGTCATCCAGAGGAAGGGTGATGGTGATCTCGTCGTAGTTACTGTTGGTAAGGTGGTCCTGAAGCTGATCTGTCTTACCCACAACCTTGATGCCGTGGTAGCTGGTTCCTATGGGAACGAAATCATCCAGAACACCTGCTATATCGTAGCCCCACTGTGGATTCTCAAGTATCCTGCTGATATAAGCCTCTGCAGCCCTTGAATATCCCACCAGAAGAATGTGCTTGATGTTATAGCCTTTTTTCCTGATATATCTGAGGAACTGACGCAAAAGCCCATGGGCCAGGGTGGTCAGCGCTATATTAAGCACAAAGAATATACCCAACATGGTTCGGGAAAAATGCTCCTGTTTAAGCATATACAAAAGAACCAGGAAGCCGATGATTCCCATCACATTGGCCTGAACAATATCCACGAACTCATTCCAGAGTCTCAGAGCTCTCCTTGAGGTGTAGAGCTGAACCATGTAGTACAGAAAAAGATATGAGGGCACAAGATAATAAAGCGCAGAAAAATAGGTGGACATAGAAAGAACACCGCCGGGGTTCTTGTCCCTGAAAATAGATTCAAATTTAAGATAATAGGACAACATATAAGAACCGGCTATGATAAGCCCGTCCACCACAACATGTGCCCTATTAAGATGTGTCTGATTATCTTTTATCATTTAAACAATACCAATTCTTCTTAGACAGTTAAGCCACAGCTCAAGCTGCAGTTTAAGGCTGTTTAAGGCCTGCTTTCCTCTGAAAGGCACTCTTTTGCCATGGCCCTTGAATATCTTGGAAAAGCCGCTAAGAAGGCCCTTTATGTGGGCTTTCCCCAACCCCTTTTTCACATAAAAAACATGCTTGATAATAATCCCTGTTATTATCAGCGGAAGATTAATCAAAACCTGTAAAAAAGGCATATTTTTATATATTAAGTATAAATTATTGGCTGCGGTAAGTTCAACCTTAAATGCATTGTGCCTTGATCCGCTGCTGCCGCTTCCTGCGTGATAGACTACCGCTGAGGGTTCCATCAGGTTCCTGTAGCCGTAGAGTCTTGCCCTGTAGCCAAGGTCCACATCCTCAAGATAGCAAAAATGCGCCTCATCGAAAAGTCCTACTTCCTCCAGCATGGACTTTCTGTAAATGGCGGCCCCGGCGCAGGAAGACGTTATATAAGTGCGTTTCCTGTATCTGTCGGAATCCTTGTCCTTGGAGGGTGCAAATGCCCAACCAAGAGCGCAGTAATAATCTCCTGCATCATCCACAAGATCCGGCGCCTTTAGCTGCAACATCTTGGCCTGAGCGCTAAAAAGCGATCTGTTCTTGTCCATAACTCGAACAAGGGCCTCGATGGCTCTCTCGTCGCAGACAGTATCATTGTTCAGAAGGAAAACATACTCGGAGTCAGCAGTTCTTATGCCGACGTTAACTGCGTTGGCAAAGCCTGTATTGTCCCCAAGTTCTATGAGACGTACCTCCGGGTGATTCTTCTTAACATAGGAAACACTGCTGTCCCCTGAACCGTTATCCACTATGATAACACAAAAATCTGTGTATGTTTGTTTTTTAAGGCTCCTAAGACAATCAGGAAGAAACCCTGCCCCATTGTAATTAGGAATTATCACGGTTACCTTATTCATTCTCAAACCCTTTTGACAACCTTGGGATCCCAGAGGATCCTGAGGCCTTTCTTTCGCACTTCCTCGCAGAACCTAAGGCTCATCTCCATCAGAACTTCATCTGTCATGGCCTCGAAATAGCTGTCGTTTACTCCGGCGACAAAAAAGCTGTCGGAATAGGAAGTCTTGGTTATATCCTCAAATATTGGAATAAACTCGGGTCTTATGCTGATGCATCTGATATCAACGGCAGCGCAGTCCTGCTGTAGAACAGCCCTGTGCTGAGGGCCTCCGGAAAAGCCTTCCGGGAGTCTGTCGTAGACACGGCTTCCATCCTTTTTGTAGATGCCTCCGCAGATTCTTCCCTTTTTATCAAGAAGTTTGCCGCCTATGCAGCCCACATCTTTTCTGGAATTAAAAAAGTCTTCTGTATAATTGATCCTGTAAAAGCCAAGATGCTGCAGGGATTCCACATCCGCAGCGATATTGTTTTTGGTACAGAAGTCCAAAAGTGCGTTTTTGCCCGCCTCATAGGCATAGGTCTTGCTGGCGGGATTGGCCGCCGTGGATCCTCTGTGGCATCTCCAGTGATAGAGGACCTTGGCTATATGAACGATCTGATTGCCGGCTGCGGGCATTGTAAGCGCCGCCTCGCCGCAGGCCCTAAGGAACAGATCATAGTCCTGGGCTCCGTCATACTTGTCCCTGAGCTTGAGCCTTCTTATCACATCGGCTCTCATCACCGTGAAATGGCAGATATAATTATTGGACATTAGATAGTCCATATTAAAAGAGGGCTTAATATGGGGTTCATAGTAAACACCCTTGTTGTCGTCGTATTTATCCTCATCGGAATATATGAGTCTTAAGGGGCAGTCGCTGTATCTGGCCAGTTTGTTGGTCTTCATGCTCTTTCTTATGACCTTGGACACCTCATAGAGGGCATCGGGGGTAAGAAGATCGTCGTGGTCCAAAAGACCTATATAATCGCCCTGGGCCTTCTCAAGTCCCGCATTGGTATTACCTGATATTCCTCTGTTGACTCCCAGGTGATAATACCTGATCCTGGGATCTTTGTCAGCATATTCCTGTGCCATATCGGAACTACTCATGGAAGCATCGGCAAGCACCAGCTCCCAATTGCCGTAGGTCTGACCGATAACAGACTCAATCATCTCCTTGAGATATTTCTCGGGAGTGTTAAAAAGAGGAACCACAATACTGAATCTTACACAGTTTCCGGCCTGCATCAGCAGTTTGTACTCCTGCCTCTGTTCCTCAAGAACATCTTTTCCCAGCGGCTGATATTTGTATTTATCTCTGAAATTATCTGAAACTCTCTCAAAGGCAGCAAAAAATGCGGCCTTAGCACCATTGCGTTTAGCATATGCTATTGTTTTTGAGACCGCATTTTTTATACCCATTTATTAGTATTTCTCCGATTTATTATTTTTGATCAATGAGCTCTGTGATCAGCCTTCAACTACAGCCTTAACAGCAGCTGTGAGCTCATCCTGAAGCTTGGCTGCATCCTCAAGGCCTGTTCCCTTAACGCCCATGTAGAACTTGATCTTGGGCTCTGTTCCGGAAGGTCTTGCGCAGCACCATGCGTCATTATCAAGCGCAAAGTACAGAACGTTGGATGTGGGAAGTCCTGTGTCGCCCTCTGCGCCGGTGGCCATGTTAAGAGTCTTGTGAGTCTTGTAATCTCTGAACTCTTCAACCTTCCAGCTTCCGAAGGTCTTGGGAGGATTGCTCCTAAGCTTGTCCATAAGAGCTGCGATCTGCTCAGCGCCCTCTTTGCCCTTCATGGTGATGGAGTACTGGCCTTCCTTGTAGTAGCCATACTTCTCGTACATATCGATCATGGCATCCCATACGGTCTTGCCCTGTTTCTTATAAAATGCAGCGAGCTCGCAGAGCATCATAACTGCAACAACCGCATCCTTATCTCTTGCATGGGTTCCTGCAAGGCATCCGTAGGACTCCTCGAGACCGAATACGTAGTTGTGGGACTGGCCGTTCTGCTCAAAGAGCTTGATCTGCTCTCCGATGTACTTAAAGCCTGTAAGAACTTCGATATAGTGAAGTCCGTAATTCTCGGCAACAGCCTTGGCCATATTGGTGGTAACGATAGTTGTTACGAAAGCAGGGTTAACAGGCATTGTTCCTGTTGCCTCACGCTCTCTTAAGATATAATCACCGATGAGCATTCCGGACATATTTCCTGTGAATGCAACATATTCTCCTGTCTTGGCATCCTTAGCATAGATTCCGAGTCTGTCTGCATCGGGGTCTGTTGCAAGAACGATGTCGGCATCCTTCTCTTTTGCCAGCTTGAGAGCAAGCTCGAAGGCCTTGGGATCCTCAGGATTGGGATATGCAAGGGTTGTGAAATTGGGATCGGGCTTCTCCTGCTCAGGTACAACGAATACATTCTTGAAGCCAAGCTCCTTCAGAACTCTTCTGACAGGAAGGTTACCTGTTCCGTTAAAGGGTGAATAAACGATGGTGAACTTGTCAGCCATCTCGTCGATGACATCCTTGTGGATGATCTGCTTCTTGAGCTCAACCATGTACTTGTCGTCAATCTCTTCGCCGAAGGAAACATAGAGTCCCTTGGCAATAGCCTCGTTCTTATCCATTGTAAGAACATCGTGGTAGTCTGTGATCGCAACTACTTCGTCGATGATTCCTGTATCATGAGGCGGTGTAACCTGTGCGCCGTCCTCCCAATATACCTTGTAACCGTTGTACTCAGGCGGATTGTGAGATGCGGTAACCATTACGCCTGCGATGCATCCAAATTCTCTGAGGGCAAAAGAAAGCTCCGGAGTGGGACGAAGGATATCGCTCACATATGCCTTGATGCCGTTGGCTGCGAGGCAAAGCGCTGTCTCATCCGCAAATTCGGGAGAAAATCTTCTGCAATCATAGGAAATTGCAACACCCTTAGTTGCTGCATCAGGTCCGCCGTGCTTCTTGATATAGTTGGCAAGGCCCTGAGTAGCCTTTCTTACTGTGTACTTATTCATTCTGTTGGTACCTGCGCCGATAACTCCGCGAAGTCCGCCCGTACCAAATTCAAGCTCTCTGTAAAATCTGTCTTCCACTTCAGCCTCATCATTTCTGATAGCCAGAAGTTCCTGCTTGGTCTCCTCATCAAAGTATGAGTCATTAAGCCAGTATTCCAATTGTTTCTGTGCGTCGCTCATTCCTGTTCCTCCTCATTGGTTGTAAACCCTGTATTATTTCATATTATATCACAGCAAAACCGTCACTGTGTGCGCAGACTTGAGTATCCTTCCACATTCAGACTGAAATCGCTTCGATCCAGTGAGAAATTGGGATTATAGTAGGGATCCCCCTTATCAAGCACAGCCTTCCATTTGGTGCGGAAGTGCTCTGATTCCGATTCATAGCGCCTTGCGTTCTCTCCCTCAAGGTCAAGACCTCTTGAAAGTGATTCGTAGTGGAAGAGCTCTGCAAAAGGTGTAAATACGTTGAGATACCCTTTTTCCCTGAGCTTAAGACAAAAGTCCACATCATTAAGGCTAACTGCGAAGTCCTCGCCAAAGCCGCCGACTTCGTCATATTTGGCTCTGCTTACCATAAGGCATGCGCCGGTAACTGCGCTGACATCCTGTGCATAGCAAAGTCTTCCCATATATCCAAGGTTCATTCCGGCCTGACCGTAGTGTGAATGTCCGGCCGTTCTGTGGGCTCCGAGTTTAAGCACAACTCCTGCGTGCTGAATCTTTCTGTCAGGGAAATAGAGCTTGGCTCCGACAGCTCCCACATCTGATCTCTGAGCATACATCAGAAGCTCTTCCATCCAGTTAACGGTAATAACCTGTGTGTCGTTATTTAAAAGAATGATATACTCGCCGCTTGAATGCTGAACGCCATAGTTCACAACAGCTGAGTAGTTAAACGCAGGCTTAGTGCCATCAGCGTTAAGGTGCTGACCGTTCTCGTAATAGTCAACTACTTTGACAATGTCCTTAAGAGAGCCGTTTCTGAGCTCCTCATAATAACCCTTAATCTCTGAGCCCTTGCTGCCATTCTCAACAACAATGATCTCATAATTGTCATACACTGACTTCTCATATATTGAATCAATGCATCTCTTGAGATCTTCCTTGTGCTCGCAGGTAGGGATAACAATGGAAATCTTGGGCGTTCCCTGTACCTCGTAGGTGATCTTGAATATCGTTTCAAAGGCCCTTGTGCTTGTGATCTTGAAGTGGTCGTAGCCGTGACGTCTTAAGTGATCCGCAACGGCGCCCTTGGCAGCATCAATAGCATAGGGCTTGGCATTGATATCCGAAGCGACAGAGCCCGCATGGGATCTCCAGTAATACAAAAGCTTGGGAACATGAACAATATGCTCTGCCCTGTCCGTAAGTCTGAGGATCATGTCGTGGTCCTGGCTTCCGTCAAACTTGGTCCTGAACAGCTCTGTGCCGTCAAGAAGCGTTCTCTTGAATACGCTGAAATGGCAGATATAGTTGTTGGCCCTAAGATTATCTATGGCGTAGTCAGGTTTGAAGTGCATGGTGATCATCTTGTTGATGTCATCGCCCTTGAAGGTAGTCTCGTCGCAGTAGATATAATCTGCCTTCTCTTCATTGATAGCCTTCACATACCAGTAAAGAGCCTCGGGATGAAGAATATCATCATGGTCAAAAAGACCGATGTACTCGCCCTCTGCAAGTTCCAGGCAGTGGTTGGTATTACCTGATATTCCCTCATTCTTTTCAAGCTTCATGTAGGAAATACGGCAACTACCGTCAGGTCTTAGTGCTCTTGAATCTGCCTGATATTCCTTGACAATGGAATATACAAGGCCGATGTGCTCTGCATCTGAACCGTCCGCAAGGCACAGCTGCCAGTTGTTGTAGGTCTGATCGAGGCATGAACTGATCATGTCTCTGAGGAACTTCTCCGGTGTGTTGTACAAAGGAACCAGTATAGAGATCAGAGGTCTGTATTCAAACACTGTCTCCTGCTGCTGTTTCCTGGTGGCCTCATCAGGGAAACTCTCGGTTCCGTAGTGGGTCATTGCCTTTTTCTCGATCTGCTTGTACTTGACCTTGGCGATCACTCCCTTAAGGGATCCCTGGTTCCTGACTCTGTCCCTCTGCCTTATAACCCAGTGCATGGCATTTCTGGCAGGGGTGCTGGCCTTCCAGATGGGATTATTCTTGATCCTGTCCAGCTTGAACTGAAGCTCCTGGTTCTTGTCCTCCAGCTCGGCAATACGCTCCGCAAGGTCGGCGCTCTTTAATTTCTCCCGCTCGTAGGCGGCCTTAAAATCTTTTTCTTCTGACATATTTATTCCTTTGAATAATTTACTATAGTGATGAGAATACGGATCGCTCCGCAAAAAGCGCTCTCGCGATCCTACACACATGCGGAAATCGCCATGCTCGTTGCACTTCGCATGCCTTCTTTCCTTATGTGTGTTTAGTCTTCAAAGTGATACATAAGCTCTTGCAAGCAAGGCAATGTATCACCTTGAATCCCGTATTCTCATCACGTTTGGTACCCAGTTGACTAATTTGAGGCGGCTGGTTTTGTCGGTGGCGAGCATGCCGATTTGGTAATAGCCTGAAGGCAGGACGCCCTTTTCGATCTTAACCTTGTAGCCTGTGAGGTCAACATTGACCTGATCCTGGAGCCTCACTCTAATGTCAGGCCTGTACCAGGTATATATAGGGAAACTGTAAACCTTGGGTCCCACAGGTCCCGCTCCGTTCTCGTAGCGTTCCACAAGTCGAAGAAGCAACTTTCTTTCAAAAAGAGCATTGTCGGAGCCGATGACAAAGCTGTAGCCCTTAAGATAATAGCCTTCCTCATTGCCCTCAGCATTGACGCCGTAGAGCCAGTTGTCCAGTGCCCCGTTGTACTCACAGCCAATCCTTAAGCACTGATCTTCTCTGGCCCCTTTGATTCCCTTGTCGTGGATACTGCATACGGAATAGGGAATGTCCTCAACAGGGGTGTAGTCCTCTCTCGGAATGATTGCCGAAATAGTCTCATCCTCTGTAAGATGTGGGCTGTAGAAGGGGTCCACATTGTAGAGATGTGCATGGCGTCTCATAAGAGTATCGCCCTCTACGGCAAGTCTCTCCATCTTCTTGGGGTCAAGGTTATCAAGACCTCTGGAAAGGGACTCATGGTGCTTAAGATATATATGATTACAGCACAGGTTGTAGTAACCCTTCTCAAAAATGCTGTAGCAAAAATCAACATCGTTAAAGGCCACCTTCAGCTCTTCCGGGAAACCTCCCACATCCCTGAACTTCTGCCTGCTGATCATAAGACAGGCCGCAGTTGCACCGATGGTGTTGTGGATTCCTCTGTTGTAGCCGAAATAATGGCTCTTGCTGTCGTGCATCTTCTGAAGCTTGTGCACGGGACCTCTTCTCACATTGGCAATGCCCGCATGCTGAATAAGGTCTGTATCGGGGTAGATAAGCTTGGCTCCCACAGCTCCCACATGCTTAAGCTGAGCCTGGGACAGCATCTCGCGCATCCAGCCTTCCTTCACAGCCTCTATGTCATCATTCATGAAAAGAAGATACTCACCCCTGGTATTCTTAACACCCTTGTTGCACATAGCGGAGAAGTTGAATTCATCCAACTTGTACAGGTAATTGATATGGGTAAGTCCGTTTTTCTTAGGGATCTTGCCTATGAAAACGCCATACCTGACGCGGTTCTTGGCATCGCTTCCATTATCAAGGACAACAATATCGTAGGTGATATTGGGCTCGCCCCCGGTGGTCTCAACAATGGACTCAAGGCAGCGCCTAAGCACCTCGGGATGATCCTTGGAAGGAATGATGATGGAAACCGTTGTGGGTTTCAGCAGCATATGTCTGGAATTATGGAAGGACCTTCCGTAGAAGACATCCTGTTCGGGGTTCCTATGGAAAAGAACTTCTCTGATATGTCCGATAGGGAAATCCAGTCCTGTTCGCTTGGCGAAGGCATGCTCATGAAGAGCGATCATGCAGAATAAAACATCCGCAGAAAGAAGGGAAGCTTCAAGTCCCACCTGCTCCGGTGAATTGCGCTTGTTGGCAGTTCCACCCAGCATTCTCACAGCGCCGTCATATTCGCCGCCGGAGGCATGCATTACAGAAGCACGGCAGGCAAAGAAGCTGCCGATATAAAAAGCATTAAGATATGAATCCGGAGACCAGTCGGGCTTAAAGAAGGGATGGATATATTTTCCTCCCTTGCCGATCTCGTCCTCGTCTCCATATACAAGATTATGTTCGGGATGAGCGATAAAATACTGTTTGACCACCTCTGTAGCCCTTCTGGTAAGTTTACCCTTGGGGCTGACAAAGAGGTATACCACGGACTCGTCTCCCTTGTTCTCGGAAATATCCCAGATCTTGGAATAAGGTATCACCTTGACCTTGGGCTCAGGAAGCTTGTGGGGCACAATCTCCCCGGTGGGAAGAGTCTCGTAGCTGACAGGCGCCTCTGCAGGGACAACACTCTGTTTCTCAATAGCGTGCTGCCACTTGTCGTAGGCTGAAGATTTACTGCTTACAGCTTTTTTGTATTTAGTTGTTCTGCCCTTTACAAGAACAGCCTTGGCTAAATCTTTAAGCATAATCCCCCTTTAATACTCCTCGTCATCTCTAAAATAGCGTTCCTCACGCTTTTGCTTTATCTTTTTGCCGATCTTCTTAATAAGATTGTCGGCGGATGACTTCTCCTCTTTGTGGTTCTGCTGCTCAAGGGATTCCACAATGGCAGCTGCCGAAGACAGAGGAATAAGTGTCGTTATGAGCTTGACCTTAAGATGGTTTCTCTCCTGAACCACCAGATTCTCGCCCGTAAGCCCGAATTCAATGTTCGGGTCACCTGTATCAAAGATCATGGAATCATCCGATATCCATTCCCCATTAACCGGATGAATCGAAACATCCACATCGGAATCGGATAAGCTCGCACCGTTCCAGGTGGCATCTGCTATCGTTACAAGACAGGGTGCGAAAGCGGGATCTATTCTAACAACCCTGCATCTTGAATCAACTCTGATATCCAGCTCAACAGTGCTGTTATCGTCGTACTGCTCCTCGGGGAAAATGCTGTCGTCCTCTGAGTAGCCATCGCCGGTGTCAAGATATATCTGGAGGCAGTCAGCGGGTCTTGCCGCCTCTACCTTGGTGTTGATATCCTTGGGAACCGTGATCTTTCTTCCGATCTTTTTCCAGATCTCAACCATGGACATTCTGTTGCCGGTGACATATTTCTGGAAGGCATATTCCTCTTCGATAAGCCCCTTGATATCCTCTTCGGATAAGCCGAGCCTCTGGAAAACAGGCTTGGGATCGAACTTCTCTCTCTTTCTGTCCTCAAGTCTGTAACAATACAGAGCTCTCCATACCTGTTCCCTCGGAGGTATGCATTTTCCGTAGGTCCACTCATAATCTATTATAGTCCAAATAGGGCCATTGACCATAATATTTGAGAAAATAAGGTCATAATCAGACACAGGATAGGTATCCTTATAGCTGATCCTTCTGATGTATTCGTTAAGAAGAGCATTGAAGCCCTCCATATCATCCTTGTCTATGCACTGATCAAGAAGGGATGCCAGCGGAACTCCGTTTACGAAGGAGAAGATCGCACAGCCCTCTTTCTCATTGATCTGACAGTCGTTGATCTCAAGGTCTCCGCCTCTGAACTTCTCAACAAGTCCCACATAGGCGTCTCTTATGCTGTAGACATGCTCCTTGGCAGCCTCTGTAAGAGGATATTTCTTGATAATCCTTCTGCCTGCTCTGTCAATGGCAATGTCGGTTCTTATCTTGAACTCATCAACTCTGTCGTTGCTGTATTTGCTGTAGATGGTGTCAAAGCCCGGGCCCAGAATAACTTCAAAGGAGTTGGCAAAATCAGGATACATACCGTCCTTAACAAGATCCTCATAGGCATGCTTCTCATTAAAAAGAACAAGTCTGTCCCTGTCATAGTTCCTGACGTTATCCTGAAGCTCTCCGAATTTCGGGAGATATGAATCGGAGTGAAGGAGAGTCATAAGCTTGTAATCCGGATAAGGATAATAGAAATGATACTCATTCATTCCGCATTTTTTGAATATATTAATAAGACCGTTCCTTGTGAAGGTCTTGGCAACGCTGTCTGAGGAATAGCCCTCGATTCCGGAGAAATAGGTTCCAAGGTGATCCTCGGCGCAGCCTGCAAAGTACTTAAGTCCCAGACGGTTCTCAATGGCGATGACGATTCTTCCGCCCTTCTTCAGATGCCTTCCGAGCATTCTAAGAAATCTCTCGTAGGGGTTGTCGGTTCCAATGTAGCCCTGTCCGTACTCAAATACTCCGATAAGAAAAATGTAATCGAAATCCCTGGGAAGATCCGGCTCAATGTCACGGAAATTACCAACATGGATAGTTACGTTATCGCAGTCGCTGTTTCTGGTGGCATTGATCTCTGAACGTCTTCTGGAAAGGTCGCAGGCCACAACAGAGCCGGCCTTCTGTGACAGCATACCGGTGATGGCGCCGCACCCTGAGCCAACCTCAAGGACCTTGGCTTTTTTGTCCATGGGGATCCACTCAACAATGTTGGCTCTCTGCTCGGACAGATGATAGAGAATGGGCCAGTTGCCCCTCTCCTCGATGACCTTGTTGTATTCTTCCTTCTTGTATTTTTTTACAATCTCAAGAAGCTCGTTCTCAATAGCTCCGTCGCTATAGAGATCGACCCCGGAATAATGTTTGAAATTCAGTGTGACCTTGCCAATCTTAACTTCTTCCTGCATTTGCTTGTCCTTGTCAAATGTTTACTCTGCGTCTTCTACTGTGCATGTGGAATTCATGTCATAATAGCCGACGGTGTTCTTGTCGGAAACAACCGTGATATTAAGGGCATCGTAGAGCCTGTGATACACGGTAAAATCGTTCTGCTTAAAGCCTGTAACTCCAAAGCTGATAAGGTATTCACCGCCCTGAAGCGACATATTCTGGGTAAAAGTGATCTCCTTCACATCCCCGGCCTTAACAGGCTCAAGGAAGGCCTTCTCCACCATGGAGTTGGTACCCGTTATCTCAATTCCCATAATGTTCTTGAAAGTAAAGGCGAAAATCGGTGCCTGAACATCCTGGGTAAATCTGACCTTCATATGAACAGAGAAATCCGTTCCCTTTATAATGGAGCTGGTTCTAACGCCGTTAGAATCCGTTACGAAATACTCTTCGATAGTCGCTGCTCCGTCGCCGTATTCAAGAGTGTCGGGATTGACTGCATCGGCCTTGCCGGCGTTGTTATTAGTCTTGTCTTTAGCCTTGTCGCTGCTGCTATCCTTGATCTTATCCTTGGAACGTTTGTCGGCATTAGCTGCGGCCTCTCTTATGTCCTCATCGTCAAGGAGATTGTCGATATCGCTCTTGGGAAGAGGATACTGTCCCACAAGAACCTGCTTGTAGATATCAATCATCTTCTTAGGGGTGCCTTCTCCAAGAAGTACGCCCTGGTTCAGAAGAACCGCCCTGTCGCAGTACTTGCTGATACTGGAAAGGTCATGGGATACAAAAAGAATGGTCTTACCCTGCTTCTTGAACTCTTCGAACTTGTGATAGCACTTAGCCTGGAAGAATACGTCTCC
>JAEEGL010765662.1_pt1 | contig 29823 bp, 41 predicted proteins | sample 9134231 | NCBI WGS metagenome assembly JAEEGL01 (sample SAMN16246548, study PRJNA631951) | gut metagenome | biome: gut microbiome; feature: rumen; material: fiber-attached | host: Bos | place: Iran: Karaj | collected 2018-10
GCTGTTGTTAGATCAAACAATTCTGTTGTATTTTATGTGAATGGTTTCAATATGGGAAGCAAAACCGTATCTCAATTAGATCTTGGAAATATTGGATCACCATATTTGAATGACTATTTGCTCTTAGGATTCAGTACTTTCTCAGATTACAGAATTTTCAAAATAGCTGGAATTAGATTTTGTGATAGTGCTAAGTATACTCAAAACTTTACTCCAACTCCAGGACCTTACAATAACTGATTTTGAATAAGGTGGGTCAATTATTTGGCCCACTTTTTTACGACAAGCATTGATAGGATCTTCTCCATATTCTTTGAACATTCTCTGATAAACTTCTTTTTCAAATTCAAACATTTTTACTTTCCCTTTCGTTTAGTTTTTCTATATTTATATATAACTTTTCTTTACATTTTGTAAACTTAAATTAAGTGATTTTTACGAAATAATTTCACATTTCCCTCTTTATCAACATTATACACAGAATCTTCCAAGAAACCGGTGTTACTCATATACAATGTTTCCCCTTCGCCACCATCAGCTCCAGCATTGTCAAAATAACTAAAATTAAGTTCACTTGCATAATGAGAAACTCCATCTGGAATGAATTCTGAAAAAAGAATTAGTTTATATTCCAATATTCTTTGCCATCCACCTTTGATAGATTTTATACCATCAATAGGAATAACATCACCAAAACTAATGATCACTTCAGTGTTTTCTTTAATTCTGATCTTCCTTTGATTTAGATCATTGATAACATTATTTCTGTCTTCATCACAAGCATAATGCCGACCAATCCATGCACAAGTTTTAATTACATAATCTTCAAGTTCAGATTTGCTCATCCAAGTATAGTTTGGAGTTTTTGAATTAAACTTTTCAATGAATTCTGAAACCTTCATCATTTTTCTTTTTCCTTTCTTTTAATTCTTAGCAATTATATCTTCACCCATTTTTCCAAGAGAATTAAGCATTCTTGCAATTCCAAGTGGAGTCTTAAAGGTTAAGTCCAATTCAATCTTGTGAAGATCAAATAATTTATTCAGATCATCTTCTGAGATTTTGCTCTCCATTTCTTTATAAAAATCTTTGTCAATACCAATAGCTCTAACAGAAAGATAGTCATCATGAATTGAAGGAACAAGCATTCCTGAAAAATTTCTAAGATCAAATTTTTTATCAAATTCTTCAATATTTTTCATATCTTCCATTCGAAGGTTCCAATCATTTTCATGTGAACCGATAATCATATGATTCAGCAAATCAAGTTTATCATCGAAACTAACATCCTTTTTTAAGATTGAACAGACTTTAGAAAATAAAGTTTCTTTCTTCCATCCATACTTTTCGTTCCGAAGTTTTTCTCGTTCTCTTGATGCCTTGCTCATTTTTAATTTCCTTTCGTTTAGTTTTTTCTGGATATTTAAGTATAACATTTCTTTAAAAAAAGTAAACATTTTTCTTGAAAAATAGTATAAATTTTTTCATTCAAAATTATAAATAAATTATGTGGTGGCTTATATGGACCGATCCTCCATAGACAGCCTTAATCTGTCCGGGTTGCCTCCACAAATCTTTTTGGACAGATATGGAACAAATAAAATCAAAATAAGGACAGATAAAAATGAGCAAACAAAGAAAATTTAAGTGTTATTTAGACATTCCCCTTCCAGTCTATAAAAAATTAACTTCAGCATTAGAATTTGCAATAATTCAAGCAAAAACTGATAAGCAAAAAGAGTCAATTTCAAATGCATTTTGGTCAATATCTTGTTTCATGATCAATAAATGCTGTTATGAGAATGAAAATCTTGACTATTTTGTCAATATCCATAATGAGAATTTTTCTTCCCTGGTCAATAAAGAAAATAAAATCATTAAAAGAATAAAAGACTGGTTATTTACTTGTGGAATCTTTGAATGTAATTTCAATCACTGCAATTCTGGTCCAAATAGGTTTTCATATGGATATAGAATTTGTCCTCCCCTTCAAAGTTTCTTCTATAAAAAATCTTTCTCCATTAATGAGTCAATAAAAGTTCCTTTCAATATATCTGAGTTATTCTTGATTGATAACTTTAAATTAGATATTGATACTTTGAATAAATTAAATAGATTGAATAGATTTAATGGAACCGATACCTTATATATAAAAAGATGGATAAAACATACTAATCTCATTGATGATCAAGACTTTAAACTAGGAATTTATCAAGACAGAACTGAGATGAATGATTATGAAAAGACCATCTCAGCAAGACTCAAAAACATTACAGTTGATCTTGTAAAATTGAATTCATATCAAGGAAATGATTTCAAAAAATTTTATTGGCTTGGAAGAATTATCAATTCAAAAAAAGATGAAGAAGTAAAGTTCAGTCATGGAAGACTTTATCGAAATCCTTATTGGCATTGTTTACCAAAAGAATTTAGACATTGTTGTTTATATGAGAAAAAATTCAGCATTCTTGAAGGATTTGATGTCAAAAATTGTTTTGCTACTTTACTACTTAAGGTTATTGAAGGTCATGTATCAAATCAAGAATATCAAAAATACAAAAGAATAGTTAGGACTGGAATTTATGAAGATATTGCAGAGATGACCACAAAATTTGATAGAAATGATATGAAGCAGCCTTTCTGTCATTGGCTTTTCTCAAATAACAAAACTAAGAAACTTGCTATCAATGAAAAATTTACAATAGTTAGGAACTATTTTCAGACAGAGTTTCCAGAAATCTTTGATTTTGTAACAAATTATAAGGAAGTTGAGGTGGAAGAAAATGGAAAAAAGGTAAAGAAATCAAAATTATCTGTTGATTGTCAATGGATAGAGAATGAATTAGTTTTGAACACATTATGCAAATGGACTGAAGAAAAATTTAATGTTGAAGTTTGGACATTGCATGATGCAATTTGTTGTAAAGAAGATGACTTCACTAAAGTGGATTGGTCTGAAGTTAAAGAAATGTGGTACAATATAATGAACTTAAAATAAAGGAAAAAAGAAAATGGTAAAAAGACATAAAATTATAGCTTATTTAAAAGAAGATGAATGGAATTTGCTCTGGCAACTCAAATCAGAAAAAATGAAACTTCCATTTAGTAAAATTATAGAATATTTAATTGATTTTTATTTTGAGAAAAATATGTTAAAGCCTGACCATGAATTTAAGAAAAAATTAAGAAAATAAATTATAAATAAAATAGTGGATCTAGTGATAGCTACACGAAAAGCAAAATCCTGGCCTGGTCCACTTTTAATTTTAACAACAGGTATATACAGGTGATAAAAATGATTGTGATTGGAAAAGACAAAACTTTAGACAACTATTTCATAGATGAAAATGGTGTAATTACTGATTCAAATGGAAAAATTCAAAAAATTTATTTACATCATGGAAGGCCACATTTTAAAGGTGCTAAAGTTTATCAAATACAGATGTGGACTAATTATGGTTATAGAGATGTAAATTTTTGGGTTATTCATCATAAAGATGGAGATGTTTTAAATTCTTCACTAACAAATTTAACTTATATAACAAGAAGTGAACACACAACATTTCATCAAAAAGGAAATAAAAATCTTTTAGGTTTTCATCATTCAGAAGAAGCAAAACAAAAAATTAGTAAAGCAACAAAAGGACAAAATAATCATCTTTATGGTAAACACCATTCAGAAGAAGCAAAACAAAAAATTAGTAAAGCAAATAAAGGAAGGACTCGTTCAGAAGAAGTAAAAAGAAAAATGAGTGAGACTAGAAAAAGATGTCATTGGTACAATGATGGAGTAAAAAATTATTTTTGTGAACATTGTCCGGAAGGTTGTATTCCAGGAAGAAAAGATGAAGATATAAAAAAAGAAAAGAGGAGTTAAATTTATAAATAGAAATTGAAGACTAACATCGCTGTTTAAGTTTTCATTTTATTCCTCCTCCTTTTTGTTTAGTGAAGAGTGCCAGAAGTAAAATTCTGGCATTTTTCATAAAAAAATTCTAAATTTTTTTCAAAAATGTAAAATTTTTCATTCTGCAAAGTATAAATAATTTTAGATTAACAAAAAGGAATCTATAAAATGAAAGTTACATTCGAACTTCAACAGGTGGATGCATTAGCCACTTTAAAAACATATGCACAAAACAAAAACCTTACCATAGATCAAATTGTTGACTTAGCACTAGCAAAGATGGCTTTGAATTTAAAAGCTAAAGAAGAACAAAAATGCTCAGCTGAAGATCAATTTAGAGCAAAACTTGATAAATACCCAATCAATGATTACGTCAAAGAAAAATTGAAGTTTCAATACTATTTGATCAAAGATGGCTCAGTGGCATGTGTACAATTTAGAAAAGTCAAAGAAATGAAATACTCCTTTGATTATGGCACAGGTGAAGCATATATTTACGTCCTTAAAGCTCGGATGTCCAAATAAATGTGACATGGCTACACTTAGTCAATACTCAATAAGGTTAACTCTTAGAGAACTTTATGATAAGATCTATGGAAATGGGACATATGAGAAATACGTTGAAAAAAATGTAATGAAGAAAATTGAAGCAAGTCAAAAAGCTTGGAAAGAAAATGGAGGAAAATAATTATGATACAATTTTTACTTATCTACATAGCAGTTACTTTAACACTAATTAACATTAAAATTTGGAGCAAATAAAAATGATGACATTAGAAAAATTAGAAAAAAGATTAAATTCTATCAAAGAAATGTTTGGAGAAAATGAGCCTTTTGAGGTTTTCATCAAAGTCAAAGAATTCCCTAATTACCTTGTTAGCAATTTTGGAAGAGTTAAAGTTTTGGAACATTCTATAGTCAAAAAAACACCAAGAGGTGATACTGAAGCAAAATATACATATAAAAGCAAGATCATGAAACCTCTTTATGCTGGACCATCAAGGAAATGGACTCAAGTTAGAATGTTCACAGGAAAAGGAAAATGGAGACAGCTCTCAGTAATGAAAGTTATGATCTCAGCATTTCTTAACATTCCAATAAATGAACTTCCACACTCAATATATTTCAAGGATCGGAACTTCTGATAATTTGAATTTATTGAACTTGTCGTTTTTCATGAAAAAAAGAAAGGTTTAATTTATAAATAAGAATTAGTGGATCTAGAGAAGGCCTCTCGAAAAGCAAAATCCTGGCCTGGTCCACTATATTTTAACAACAGGTAAATACAGGTTAAAAATGATTGTACTCGGAAAAGACAAAACTTTAGACAACTATTTCATAGATGAAAATGGTGTAATTACTGACCAATTTGGAAATATACAAGAATTAAAATTTTATGGAGGAGAGAGACCTTGTTTTAAAGGTGTACCTATACATAGAATAATGATGTATACTTTTATGGGTATAGAAATGGAAAACAGTGGGACATTCACCATTTAGATGAAAATAAACAAAATAATTCACTTTCTAATTTGATTTATTTAACATGTTCTGAACATACTTCACTTCATATGAAAGGAAATAAAAATCTTTTAGGAAAACATCTTTCTGAAGAAACAAAAAGAAAAATGAGTGAACATAGTGTAGGGTTTAAAGGTAAACATCATTCAGAAGAAACACTCAAAAAAATATCGGATGCAAATAAAGGCAAACATCTTTCTGAAGAAACACTCAAAAAAATATCGGAGTCAAAAAAAGGAAAACATTGGTTTAATGATGGAATAAGAAATTATTTTAGTTATACTTGTCCAGATAATTGTAAACCTGGAAAATTAAATAAGAAATAAAGAAGCACGTGGATGAAGCTCATTAGTGAATCAATATAAATTTACATAAATTGATTTAATCTTCATCCACGTGCTTTTCTAGTAAAAGAAAAAGGATGGATTAACTAATCTATCCTTTCTCTATCTTTAAAATGTAATTGCGCCTGAGACGGGTGTATTGTTGCAAGGGCATCTTTTAAATCCTTTTCTGTCATTATATCTTCTTCTGAGATCATTTCAACATTCATTGCTGCTTTTTTGTACATATCTTCAAAATACTTTTCTAATTTTTTAGCATCAAATTTATTTTCTGACCAGTCTTTATAGTCATGAAGTATTTCTTTGATCTCATCTTCAGATAAATCTACAGCTTTTCCACTTTTTGAATTTTATTTGCATCTCTAAAATATCCTTATTTTTTAAATTCTATTTATGCGAAGAAGACAAGATAAAATTTACAAAAATTGAATTAAAATGAATAAGAAAGTTTAAATTTTATAATTTATGATTAAATTATAAAATATAGAAATAAAAATAAGGTGAGGAAAATGATTTTTTTAAAATTAAAAGAATTGAATCGGATTGATTAAACAATTAGAGGAATTTGAACTAATGAAAATGAATCTACAAAAATGGGCTTTGGAAAATAAAGATAAACTTAATTTAACAAAGAAACAAATTAAAATTTTGAATTATATTTTAAAGGGAAAAAATTGGTTAAAAACAAATGTTCAAATAGCAGAAGATTTAGATGTTAGCAGGGTAACTGTCCAAACTGTATATTCAATACTGGAAAGTTTTTACGAAGAAGATGAAAAATGATTAGATTAGGAAAAGATAAAGTTGATGAAAGATTTAACATTTTACCTGATGGAACTATTGTTGATTTAAATGGAAATGTTCAAGAATTAAAAATTCATCTTGGACGATTAATTTTTCATCATATATCAGTTCATCAAATTCAAATGTGGACTAATTATGGGTATAGAGACACTAAAATTTGGGCTATTCACCACTTAGATGAGAATAAATTGAATAATTCTCTAAATAATTTAGTTTATTTAACACGTTTAGAACACATCAAACTTCATAAGAAAGGAAACAAAAATAAATTTTATGGTAAACATCATACAGAAGAAACAAAAAGAAAAATAAGTGAGACTCTCACCGGCCAATTTTGGTTTAATGATGGAGTAAAAAATTATAGATGTAAAGAATGTCCTCCTGGGTGTGTAAAGGGAAGAATATGAAAGAAGTTGAGATCACTTCATTTAGAGTGAAAAAGTTTAACGTGATTTTCAATAGCTTTTTCTATTTTTGAGTTTACTTCATCATGACTAGCAAATTTTACTTTGATTTCTACTAATTCTATCTGTATCTCATGAAGGACTTTCTCAATTCCTTCAATATGCTGAATGTAATTATATAAAAAGTATATCAATATTCCAATTAGAATAGTTGTTGAACTGTACTTTTTCAGATTATCAAGTATACTTAGAATTCCTTGACCGGCTCATTTTTCAAATTTTTCCAAATCTTTTCAAATCTATTTATTGAATTTGGACCTTCTTTCTTTGAAATCACTTAATTCCACTTTAAATGTATTTTTGTCTCTCCCAGATAATTTTTGATCTTTTTCTATATACTTCTCTAGTCTTGGAACATATTTGTCCATGAAATGAAGGAGTAAAATTAAATCACCTTTACTTTGATCTTCTACTGATTTGCATCCAAATAAAAATAAACTCAAAATAATTAAAAATATGACTTTCATTTTAATTTATATAACAAACTTTCTATACGATCAAGTCTTTCTGCAATTTTATGCATTTCTTCATCACTTAGTTCTTTTTTAGGATGATCACAGAAAAATGGACAAAGCAAATCATGAATTACATCTAAACTTTTTAACACTAGCATTATAGTAAATGAAGACATTTTTAAAACCTCCATATTTGGAAATATATTTATATAAATAGAATTAAAATATATAAATGGAGCTAGTGAGTCGAACACGAAAAGGTAAAATCCACACCCTGCTCCTCTTTTAACATATAGTGGATATATAAGGATAAAATTATGATTGTACTTGGAAAAGACAAAACTTTAGACAACTATTTCATTAATGAAAATGGTGTAATTACAGATCAATTTGGAAATCAACAAAAAACGAAAATTCAAATATATGAATATTTTCATAGAACAAAAGTCCATCAAATAATGATGTATACTTTTTATGGTTATAGAGACAATAAAGAGTGGGTTATTCATCATAAAGATGAGAATAGATTAAATAATTCATTAAATAATTTGGTTTATTTAACTAGAAAAGATCATATCATTGTTCATAAAAAAGGAAAAAAATTATCAGAAGAAACGAAAATAAAGATTTCAAATACTTTAAAAGGTTCTCATTTAAAGGAAGAAACAAAAGATAAGATTTCAAAAGCACTAAAAGGAAAACAATTTTGGTTAGGAAAAATCCATACACCAGAGACAAGACAAAAAATGAGTTTAAGTCACGCTGGTCAATTATGGTTTAATGATGGAGTAAAAAATTATAGATGTAAAGAATGTCCTCCAGGATGTGTAAAAGGCCGTTTAAAAATAAATAGAATTAAGTAAATAAGCAGTGCTTATAAAAATGGAGATGTTCTCTATGATTACTGAAAAAGAATATATCTCATGGCTAAGAAATGCCACAAAAAAAGAGATCACATTTGTCAATACTTATCTTAAAACATTAGATGCATGGGAAGCATTTCAAGAAGCCGGTTATAACTATAAACATGCTAGATGTGGTAAATGGAAAGTGTTTACTAGACTACTTCCATATATTCAATATAAACTTCAAAAGGATAATCTAAGTATAACAAGAGAATTTATAGTTTCTCACTGGCTCGCTATACTTTCTTCTGATGATACTATAGCTAGACAAAATGCTTTAAAAGAATTGACTAAATTATTTGGATATGCAGATGATTCAACTAAAGTTGAAGTAAACAATAACATCCCATCTGTTCCAGTGCAAATAACATTTACTAAAAATAAGGAAAAAAGTTTATGAAAGAATTTGAATTAGAAAAATTTAAGAAAAGAATTAAAGAAAATTTAGATGATTTAAGATTAAATGATATTTTTTTAGTTATTCAGGACCTTGGTGATTTGCCTCTCCTGTCAATATTCTGGATAAAAGATGGTTCACTTGTTAAAAATATTTTTGATAATGCTACTGATGCTTTTAAAATTTATCAAATAATGGAACTTGCATCGATATTGGATTTTTTAGGTGATAAAATAGTTTACTATTCAAATGGTGAAGTTTCAATAAAAGATGAAAATTGAATTAAATTCAAAATATGAAGATTTATTTAGAGACTTTCCTTTTATTCGATATGTGATCATTTCTGGTCGGAAGAGGAAGTGGAAAAAGTTTCGCATCTTCTTTATATTTAGCAAATAAATTTTATTCTAGTAAAAAGAATTGTATTTATCTTAGAGAAACTTTAACAAATACTGACATTTCAGTTATTCCTCAATTTTTAGCTCAAGTTGAAATTCTAAAATTAAATCAATACTTCAAGATTAAACATGGTGAAATAGAAAATAGATATGGACAAAAGTTATACTTCAAAGGTTTTAGAACTAGCTCAAATGATGCTGATTCTCAATTGAAGTCAATTCCAAATCTTGAAACCGTTTTAATTGAAGAAGCGACTGAAGTTTCTGAAAAAGATTTTGATAAATTAAATCTATCAGTGAGAGATAGAGATGCACATCCAAAAATTATTCTATGTTTAAATCCTTCATTTAAAAAACACTGGATCTATCAAAGATTTTTTGAACAAAAAGGAGTTGAATATAATTTCACTGGAATAAAAGATGACACTTTATATATACACACTACTTATCTAGACAATATAAAGAATTTAGATGAGAGTTTTCAAAAAGAAGCTGAAGAAACTAAAAATGTTAACATTCTAAAATATAACAATTTATTCTTAGGAATGTGGAATGATGAAAATAGAAATGCTTTATGGAGTCAAGAATTACTTAGTTTAGCAAAAGATTTTCAAGAATGTAATGATCACTTTGAAAGTAAATACTACTTGGGTATTGATATCGCTGTTTCTACTAATCAAGATAGTGATGAAACTGCTTTAACTTTAGTGGAGAAAAATGGTGATCAATTTTATGTTTTAGATTGCGTCCATGGAAAGTTCACACCAGAAGAATGGTCAATGAAATGTAAAGACTTCAGAAACAAATATAGAAATTTATATATTGTCGCAGAAAAGAACCAAGGAGGAGATTTGATCGCATCTACATTGAAGCATGTTGGAATAAATTCAAATGTTAAATTAGTTTCAGCTACTAAATCAAAGATATTGAGAGCTGAAGATATACTTATACTATATGAGCAAAGAAGAGTTCATCATACTAAAATAATGAGTCAATTAGAACAAGAAATGTTGACTTATTCCGGTGATCCAAAAGAAAAGAGTCCTAACTGTTTAGATAGTTTGGTCTGGGCATTGAAGGAAGCTAGTCAAAAGGCATCATCAGGAAGTTTGTATATATCATAAAAATAAATAGAATTAAAAATGGGAATTTCTTTATGGACATTAAAATAAATGCAAAAAAGAAGATAGAAGGAGAGAAACCTATCTTTGACCTTCAAGGTCCTACACCAATAACTTTGAAGACTGATCAAGATGTCTCAGCTGTGTCTTCTTCCTTATATTTAGCACGGATCAAAAGTTTTTGCTGATTCAAATAAATTACTATTTTTCAGCACTAATTACTCTATTGATGGAGATGAGGTCACATTCACAGTTGATACATATACTGAAAACTATCTGAATTATATAAAAGAAGTCAAAACTCCATTCAATATCGAATTTGGAGCAAGAGAGGGTGGCAAAACAATATTTTTATTGGACAAAGTATTTGGTAACCCAAGAGTTTATCTTCAAGGTGTTCCTCCTTCTGGTGATCTGAATGAATACTATACAAAACCAGAAATGGATGACATTCTTAGCACTAATTATTGGACTAAATTTGAAGTTGCTCAAGCTATAGCTGAAATCCAGACAATGGACATTGAAGTTTTATCTGAACTTCCACCTATCTCTGCTGCTCAAGAATATACAATATATTTAGTCCCAGCTCCTTCTAGTGAGATCGGAAACTTTTATGATGAATACTTAGTTATAAATCAACAATTTGAACAAGTTGGAAGCACAGCGGTTGATTTATCAGACTATGTGAAGAATGAACAATTATCTGGTTATATGCCTACTAGTGGAAGACTAATGCGCACAGGTCCTTTTACTTTATCTGGAGGTTACCAAGATTCACAATCACTGTTCGTAGTGACTAACTATGGTCTAGCTGCAGGTCTTCAGAGTAATGCTGGTAATTATGGTGGTGCTGTGGCAGTAGGTTATAAATGCACCGCTGGTCAATATGCTCAAGTTTTTGGATCAGAATGCTCTTCAACAGGACTCAATTTGAACAATACATTATTTGGTTTTGGTCTTAGCACTACTTATAAAAATAAAGCAATATATGGAAAATATAATTTTGACACTGATAATGCTTCAATAATTATTGGATGTGGCACTGCTGGTAATGATAGAGCAAATGCTATAGAGATTAAAGATGATAAGTCAATACATTTACTTCAAAATACAGATATTGATAAAAACTTAAATATAAGTGGTGCAATTTCTTGTCCAAGTGGCATTTCTTTAAATATTGATGGAACCATAGGAAAATTTGTACAAGGTTATGCAGTAGGATCTACTGAATGGAATAACACAGGAACAGCAAGTTTTGCAGCTGGTACAAGTAAAGTTACAGGGACTTACTCTTTTGCAGCTGGAGACAATAACAATGTTCAAGGAAATTATTGTTCTGCGTTAGGAAGAACAAACACAGTTGCGGGACTTTACAATATAGGGGCAGGATTATCGAATTCCGTAGCAGGTGCTTATAATTCAGTTTTTGGATATGCATGCTCTGCTGCAGCACAGCGAAATTACTGCTTAGTTGTTGGTAATTATTCTTATGCCGGAGACAATTGCCAGTTGGTCACCGGAAGGTACAATGTCACTACAACAGGTGCACGAGTTACTGGAAATGGGACCAATACAACTGATCGTAAAAACATTGAAGTCTTAGATTGGGATGGAAATTTATGGATTGCAGGTTCAATATCAACAGCAGGTAAACAAAACATTACTTTATCATCACTTTCAGGAATAGTTCCATCTGAAGGAAAGGTCATGAAATTCACATTATCTGCAGCTGATGAAATTAGTTTTGATGTTTCTTCATTGACAGCAAATAACACTGTTGACTTTGAACTTCAATTGATCCAACCTTCAACAGCAGTGACAGTGACTTGGCCATCCTCAGGAATTATATGGGGTGAAGATGGACATTTTAGCTCATCAAATTTAGCACCTGATCTGACTACTGGAAATACTTTATATGACTTTTCAATTCGTTGGAATGGAACAAGATTTTTGATTAACTTAGCATATACAGAGGAGATTGGTCAATGATTCCACATCCTTTAAATCGTTTTGGTTTTGAAAACAAAGTCCCACTGACATTCACTTCTGTGGCTCCCTCCAGACATTGGATGAGGTGTTCTGTTGCCGGGAATGTTGATGGATCTGGTCTAAAATATAGATTTGGAAAAGGTGGTCCTTGGTTAGATTATGAAGCAGGAACTTTGATTTGGATAGATCCAGATACTTCAATTCAATTTATGAATTCCAAAAATGTTTTAGGAAATAGTGCAGCAAATTATGCTAATTTTTCTTCTGGTGGATTGGTAAAAGCTTCAGGGAATGTAATGTCAATGCTTAATTGGAGAGAAGATGTACCAGTTAATGCTTTTACATATTTGTTCGCTAATCTTGCAAATTTAATCACACCACCAGAATTGCCTGCAAAATTACTTTCAGATAGATGCTATTTTCAAATGTTTAAAGATTGTACATCATTGATTAAAGCTCCAAGATTGCCGGCTAAATCAATTAAATATATGAGTTATAATGGAATGTTTAAAGGTTGTACTTCACTTCTTTATTCTCCTGATTTGAAAGCTGACTCAGTGACTACATATGGTTGTGTTGAAATGTTTTATGGATGTACATCATTGATCAAAGCTCCTAAGTTATCAGCTACTTCCCTTGCCCCTTATTGTTACAATGCAATGTTTCACAGCTGTTCTTCCTTAGTTCAAGCTCCTGAATTGCCTGCTACTACATTAGCAAATTATTGCTACTATAACATGTTTCAAGGTTGCACATCATTAACTCAAGCCCCTGAATTGCCTGCTACTACTTTGGTCAGCAATTGTTATAGGCAAATGTTTTATAAATGTTCCGCATTATCAAGTGTCCAAGTTAATTTTACTGATTGGAATGCTGAAGGGACTGCTACTGCAGACTGGCTTAATGATGTGTCTTCATCAGGAACTTTTACAAAACCTCAAGCACTTGAAGAAGTTAGAGGTGGTTCTAGAATTCCAACGAATTGGACTATTGTTGATAAATGATATAAATATGATATAAAAGGACAAATAAAAAATGATTTCAAAGTATAATCCAAAATGGTCAAGATTATCAAAATTATATAAAATAAATGATCTTGCCTTTCAAGGTGAATGGTCATTAAAGCATTCAGACATCATAAAAGAATTGATACTTCCAACGGACACCATGGATGATCCAAAAAATCCTAAGAGAGAATATCTTTGGGAAAGGTACAAACAATCTGCTTTATATACAAATTATCCTAGCAAATATTTGAAACAAGCTTTAGGCTTAGCTACTAAAGAAAAATATGAACTTCAGCTTCCACCTGCAATGCAAAAATTAGAAGATTATGCTACAGTGGAAAACCTTTCATTAGGTGCTGTGGAAACTGAACTACTTGAATATGTCATAAAATTTGGATCTGCTTTATTGGTCACAAGAATTCCTGATGAAGTGGAGATCGCATCTGATACTCCAAAGATTGAAGTTATTCCTGGCTGTGATGTCTTAGATGCTGAAACTTACTATGACAAAAATGCAGGACTTGATAGGTTTAAAAGAGTGGTCTACTATAAACAAGAATATGAATGGGATAGTCAAAGCAATTCATATACACAAGGAAAGATCTATATATATGTAAAAGGTCTTGATGTTGAAGGTGTATATTTTGAAGCAAAGATGATAGAAGAAGCATATCCAAAGTTCAATTTTGAATTCCCTGAAGATTCAAAAGATTCATGTGTATCATTATCCTATCCAATGTGGGTGTCTCCTATTGACTTTATCCCTGCTGTATATGTCAATAAAGATACATTGAAAGTTGAATGGAAAGAGTCACCAATACAAAATTTAATTGATACTTCATTATCAATATTTCAAATGACTGCTGACATGAGATTTTTAATGCATCAACAATCAAGCTCAACATTAGTTATAAGTGGAACTGATATGGAAGGCAAATCAGTTAGGACTGGTGTTGGAAATGTTTTGAACTTGACTGATACTGGATCAAAAGGTGAATATATTGCTCCTTCAGTTGCAGGTCTTCAAGCTATGCAATCAGCTTTAACAGAAGCTCATGAATTAGCAAAAGCTGATTTATTGAACTTAGTCGATGTCGGAAAGCAAGCGAGTGGTGAAGCTTTAGCATTAAGAATCTCAGATAAGACTTCAGAATTAGTTGCGATAGTTAACTCTGTTGGTAAAGCTATTCAAAGAGAACTTGAAATGATTGGAATTATAATGAACCAAAATATAGATCAAATCATATTTACACCATATATCAATTTTGGAAACATTTCTTCTCAAGAACAAGATGAAACTACCGAAGAAGTGGATTCAAATAATGAAGGTGAAAATATAGAACAACAAATAAATAACAATTAAAGGTCAAATGTTTTGTCCTTAGGCATGTTGCCTTAAAAAAATATAGGAAAAGAAAAAAATGTCAGAAGAAATCAAAAATGAGAATGAAGTTGTTGAAGCTGAAAACAAAGTAAATGAAAATCCTCCAGAAGAAAAACAGACTTTTACATTAGATGAGGTAAAGAATCTCCTTACTGCAAAAAATCATGAAAAGGAAGCAAGAAAGAATGCTGAGTCTGAAGTGAAAAGTTTAAAAGAAGAAATCGCTAAATTAAAGCGGAGAAGATTCTGTTTCTAAATTTAAAGAAGATGAGTTCAAAAAAATTCAAGATGAATTAAATGAACTAAAAAAAGAAAAAGAAGCACTTGAAAATCTCAATAAAGTAAATGCTTTAAAAGATGAATTAAGAAAGATTCCTGGTCTGAATGCAGCTGCTATTGATGACATTACTGATAAAGCAGTGAAAAGAGGATTTGCTAAGTCTGATTTAGGATTTTATTTAGATAAGAATGGTAAAACTATTGAAGACTTTACAAAAGATATGAAAGAAAACTTCAGCTACTATTTTGGTCTTTCTTCAAACAAAAATATAGCAAATCAAGAATTAAATTCAGCTATTGAAAAAGCAAAGAAGTCTGGGTCTACTATGGAGATCATTAAACAAGGCTTTAAAAATTATGATATAAGAAACTTGAAATAAGATTAAATTATAATTGGAGATAGGATCTGCAGTCCGAAAAGGTAAAATCCACACCCTGCTCCAATTTTAATTAAGTGGATATATAAGGATAAATTATGAATTATTTAAAGATCTACTATCAATTAATTGAAAAAAGAAAAAAGAATCCTCCATTAAAAGACTTTGAAAAACATCACATCTTGCCAAAATCTCTATTTCCAAAATTTGCTAAAGATAAACAAAATTTAGTAAAACTTACATATAGAGAACATTATTTAGCACATCATCTTTTATATAGATACTATAAATCTATTGGCGATAAAAATGCTACATATAAAATGGCAAAAGCCTGGTTAAGATTATGTCAAAATGTAAATGGTCTCCATGTTTCTTCTCATGAATTTGAAAAAGCGAGAAAAATTGCAAAAGAAGTTCAAATTGGAAAAAAACCTTTTAATTTTGGTAAAAAAATGTCAAAAGAAGCTAAAAATAACATGGCTAAAGCACATATTGGAGTCAAACTTTCTGATTATCATAAAAAAAGAATAGGTGATGGACAAAGAGGGATTCCACAATCTGAAGAAACTAAGAAAAAAATTAGTGAATCAATTAAAAAGCATTGGGAAATTAGAAGAGCAAGATTTTATTTGAATAAATAGAATTTGAATACAAATGTTTTGTATATTGGCTGTGCCTTCTTTCCTCAAACTTAATTATCAAAAAAATATAAATAGAAATAAAATACAAATAAAGGATTTATAAAAAATGGCAAATGAGATAACTTCTTATAATTTAGATTACCTTGCACAGTGCTTAATCACTGCTTATAACACAGCAATCGAAACCGACGGAGGCTTAGCTGCTTACATTCCTGTTGGAGAAGCTGCTACTAATGTTGACTTCAGATGGTTTGATGATGCTCTTTCTATTGCTGTTACTTCCGGTACAGTTAGTGGAATGGATATCACAGTTCCAAGTGGTGATGCTGCTGGAATTGAAATCGGTGACTACTTATATCAAAAATCTAACGGCAAAGGATTCGTTGTTGCTTCTAAAGCTTCCAATGTGTTAACTGTGACTGCTCAGGATGGTGCTTCCACTCCTCTTTCAGGCAATTTCAATGTATATGTTCCTTCCAATATTGAAGGTGCTGAACAACGTAGAAATATCAAACATCAAGCTACAAAGAAATCAAATTACACTGAAATCTTTGAACGTGGTGTGAAGATGTCAAATTCAGTGTTAGCTTGCAAATCTGAAGATAGTTCAGCTCAAATTGCAGCTCAAACAAATTATGCTATCATTGATATCAAAAATAGAGTTCAGCAACAGCTCTACTCTGGTTATCCTGAAGATGGCTCAGCTTCTGAAGCTCGTCACTTTGGTGGCTTAGATTACTTTGTACAGAATGAAAAGGCTGCTACTGGTGCATTAACCTACAAAAAGATTTGTGATGCAATTCGTGATCTCCGTCTTAAAGGTGGAAGACCTACAGTAATTATTTGCAATACAGTTCATTCCGATAAATTAAATGACATCACTCTTTCAAATCAGCGTACTCAAGTTGGTGAAACAAGGATTGGTGGATGGAGTAGAATTTTCTTTGATCCTATCTCAGGTCAAGAGATTCAGATCATTTATGACTCCAATTGTCCTGAAGGAACAATCTTCATTGGTGAACTTAACACCTTATCATTCCACTTCCTCAGACCACTCAGTGTTTCTGAACTTGGAAAGGTCGGTGACAATACAGCCCTCTCCATAATCGAAGAAGTGACTTTGATGGTTCGTAATGCAGGTAATGCTTGGATCAAATTAACAGGCATAACTTACTAAGTTCAATAAAATATAGGGGAGGTCAAACTCCCCTTTTCAAAAAAGAAGAAAAATAAATATGACCTTAGCTGACATCAAAACTTACTTAGAGAAGAGAATCAATACTTCTGAATTTTTAGCTTTATCAGATGAAGAGCTAGAAAAATACATGATGACCGCTGTAAATCTACTTGATACTTTTTACTATACAGATCAAATAAAAGATCAGTTGAAGTTTGCAATGATCATTGGAGAAGAGATGATATTTCTTTTCAATTCTGACATTGACTTGAACCTTTTCTATAGATATGAAGGCTTAACTTCATTTAGAATAGGAGAAGGTGCAATTCAAGGCGCTGTTGATTACAAGAATAAGGGTGATTTATTCTCTCCTTATGTCAAATCAATTTTAGAAAGCCTGGGAATAGAAGAAAAAATTGAGACCCCTGGGTCTAAGGTTACAAATAGTTTCACATGGCTTTGATATAATTTTAAGGGAGATCTTCATGGTGTTTTTTTAACTTTTTTCTTTACCATGAAGGGAACCCTTTTTAAGAGAAGGAAATGCAAATCAAATGAATAAATTCAAAAAATTAGCTGATACTCTAATCAAAAATAAGTTTTGGTCTTCAAAAGCTACATTAGTACAATTAGTTCAAGGCAAAAATGAAAATGGTAAAGTTATTTTCGTTGATGACAACAAAAAAGAACTAAAATGTGTTAAGACATCAAAGCTTGAGAAGATTGAGGGTGATAAAGTTTCAAAGATAACTGAGTTTTATTTTTCAGCAAAATCTGTTGAAAGTTTTGATTTGAATCAAAAATTCGCAATAGATTACAATGGCAAAAGATTTTATGTTGAAAATGTTATATCTCAGGGAACAATGAATAATGAAGATGCAATAGTCAAATTTGTTGTGCAAAGGTGATAAATGAAGTTTAAAATGACAAATAATGGTGTTGATACTTACACATCAGCATTGAAAAAAAGATTATCTTACATTAGATCACAACTTGCAGAAGAAATGATGAACAATCTTCAAAAATACACCCCTGTTAGAACTGGAAATTTAGTTTCATCATATGAAGTAGTGACAAAACCTGGAGAAATTCAGATAACTAATGATGCAGGCTATTGTAAATATGTAAATGATGGAACGAGATACCAAGCAGGTCAACATTTTATTGAAAAAAGTTTTTATGAAGCTAAAGAAAAGGTCAATCAAATAACAAAGAAATCACAAAACATTTCTTAATTATATAAATAGAATTAAAAATAAGGAAATACAAAATTATGGCTGGTCAACTTGATCGTTCTGTTTTTAGTGCAACAGAGTTCACATTAAATCTGACTATTTCAGGTCAATCATATCCTGATTATGGTTTTCAGACTTTTACAATTCCAGGAATGAGCGAAGCTAGTACTGAAGAGTTCAAATTAAACAATGAACAAAGAACAGTGGTAACAGCTCCTGGTACTGATAACAATGCTGTATTTACTACATCATTCACAAAAGATTTCTTCACATTCAGACAGGCTGCTAAAGAGTTAGCTCCTTACATTGCTGTGTTAAGTGGCAAAACAAATTCAGCATTCGCCGGTGATGTGATTACAATTTCAGGCACAGTATCATCTCCTGGTGACTTAGAGGTTGGTGTTGATGGAGTTCCTACATATGATTTCAATCGGTACAACAGCTTACATTAACTTCACAGAAGGCAACTGATAAATTAAAATACAAAAGGGGAATGAAATACTTCCCCTTATAAATCAAAAATAAGGAAAAAGTGTTATGAAATTAAGTACAAAAGGTTTACAGATTCCCACTAAAGAAGTAAAGATCACTGGTTTTGAAGATACTATAACTATATATCCAATAGGTGGTTTCGCATTAATGAAACTTCAAGAGATTTCAAAGAAATCAGCTGAAAATGAAAATGATGCAGAACTTCAAGAACAAAGTGTCAGATTCGCTTTAAAGTGGGGATGCAAATGCGCTGATGAAGATATTGATTACTTAGTTCAAAATGAATTAGTCGCTTGCATGGAATTAACAAAAGAGATTCTTGAATTTTCAAGTGAATACAATGAAAATAAATTTAAAGAGTCTGAATTAGCTAAAAAAAAATTAAAGAAGTAATTTTTGGCGAAGATTCTGGTGATTATGATGAAGAGTTGACTTTATATGCCAGAAAAATTTACTTGATGTTTAAGACTTCTTCTATAGATTGGAAGGCTGTTTCTACTAAAGATATAATTTGGATAGAAGCAGCTTTTTATGTGGACATGGAAATGCAGACCAAAATACTTTCTTACAGTACAGGAATAAGTGTGGACATTAGAGCATTACTTAAAGATATTGATGATATACAAAGAGTTAAATCAAGTGGAAAAGCTTCATCTGTTATAAAATGGTCTGATCTACCTTCACAAGCTCAAGAAAAAACAGCTGTTGAAACTAATGTCAATGTCAGAAAAGCATTCTTGAAAAACCTTTCAGAGCAATATAAAAATAAATAGAAATAAAAATGGATTTACTTTATCATGATCTATGATGAAATAGAAAAAGCTGTATCAAATTTTTTAATGGTTGATTTTGATCTTAGTGAAGATGAAATTTTAACTAAAAGTGAAGTCCCTCCAGATGATCTTGATTTTTTCATTAGAAATGTTTGGACATATGGAACTTTAGCTGAAATGACCAATCAAGGTCTGAATGAACAAGCAATACTAAATTTGGAAGCATATGAAAGAAAAAATAGTGAGATCAATAAATTAGAAGATTTAATTCGTGATTTTAGATTTTTTGCTTATTCTCGTATATCATTATTCAATGGTGAAAATGCTAGAGCAAAATTAAATGGAATTTATATTTTTCAAAATAACAATGATGAAGCTTGGATATCTTATACAATAGGATTAAGATTCCTTATATATAAGGAGACAAATATAAATGGCTGACATTAGTGAACTACTTATTGAAGTAAAAAATGTTGATAAGACAGTAAATGATATTGATCGTGTTGGGAAAAAATTAAAACAGACCCAACAACAAGCATTATCATTATCAAAAGGATTATTTGCTGGATTATCATTCACTGCATTGATCGCTTCAATGAAAAAATTTGGAGATGCATTCAAAGATCTCTTAGTGACAGAAAAGGCATTTAGTTCATCTTTTTCTAAAGGAATGGATGAAGCAAATAAAGGTGTAAAAGATCTGATAAAGAATTTCAATGAGACTGATAAATCTGCTAAAAAATTGATGGCTACAATAAAAAGCAGGTTTAGTTTTGATCTAATTGATTCAAAGCAGACTGCAAGGATGACCTCTAATTTAGCAAAACTTTCTCATGAAATATCATCATTCTATGGTCTTGATGTTGGAATGGTCTCACAAAAATTGAACATGGCTTTAAATGGTTCTACCAGAGCACTTCGTGAATTTGGTATAACTGTTGATATGAACTCTCCAAAAATGAAAAAGATGATCGAGGACATTAGATTGTCAAGTGGAGAGACTGAAGAAGCTGCAAAGGCTATAGCAATGTATAATGAGATCTTGAAGAAAGGTCAAAAATATGAAGGGTCATTTCAAAGTCAATCAAAGACTTTATCACAAGCATTTGCTGATATATACAATTCATTGAATAGTGGTGTATTTGCTGAAGCTGGGAGAGTTCTATCAGCAATATTTGTACCAATCTTAGAAAAGATCAATTCACTACTTTCTATTCCCTGGATTCAAAAACTTGGTGGTATTGCTGTTGGGTTAACTACTATTCTTGGTGTTGTCAAAAGTTTACAAGTTGCTGTTAATTTATTGACAGTGACTCTTGGAAAGTTCAATGCAATATCAGCTGTTTCCATTGGAGGATTAAATGCTATTTCAATGGGAATTGGATCTTTCTTAGCTGGAATGGCGAAGAACTTTAAAAAGTGGTATAAAGATTTATCACCTTTGAAGAAATTTTTATTTTTTGGCATTACTCCAAATTTATCTTCTATAATTAAAAGGAGAGAACAAAACTTTATAGCATTGAACAATTTGGAAAATTCAATAATTGAAGCATTTGGAAAAGGCAATAGAGGAAGAATGATAAAGCTTTTTAAAGATTTTAAAGGCTCTATTCCCAAATCTTCCACAATTTATACATTTTATAGAGATTTTATCAATCAAGGTCTTTTAAATCCTCCTCCAAGTTTAGGACAAAAATTTAAAGAAGCTGGAAGAGGTATATGGAAATTTTTTGGTTTTGATAAAACAGCTACAGAATTTTCTTCAATTTTTAAGAAACAAGTTGATCAAACTGATAAAAATGTACAAGATGTTTTGAAAAAATGGCAGATGTCAATGATAGGTATGGATAGACAATTAGTTTCCACCCTTCAAGCTACAGTTGGAATGCTTAAAAATAAAGGTCTATGGAATGCTGGAAGACATTTTTCAGGAAGAGTTGCATTTCCTGGAATTGCTGCTGATATTGAAAAGATGAGAAAAAGTCTTAATGACTCCTATGCAAAACAATTGGGGGCCATCCTTTCACCATCATTATTTGTTGTCATAGGTCAAAAACTTGGTGGATTCTTTAAAGGTCTTTGGAAAATTATTGTTGTAGCTTTCTCAGGAATAGGAAGACTCTTAGCAGGTGCTGGTAAAGTTTTAATTAAAATTTTCACAAATCCATGGGTCCTTTTGATAACAGCAATCATAGCAGCAATAGGACTTACCTTTACATTGACATTTAAGAAATATGCTAAAGATAAAAAATTAGTTGATACTAATTACTTCCAAAAGTCAATTGGTGAAAGATGGAAAACGGTCTGGGATAACATCGCAAGGTATATAGGATGGCTTTTCTCAGGGATCGTTGATTTCTTTAAAGGGATGTTTACAGCTGATTATTGGAGTGGAGTCTGGGATAGCATAAAAGATTTCTTCTCTAGTTTCTCTGAGAGACTTGTTAACTTCCTTCATGGTCAAGGATTTAAAAAGGATAAAGATATTTTAGCAGCACAGAAAAAAGAGATCTTAGCTTTATCACAAGAAATTCAAGATACATTGGAAGCGGGAATGGAAATGATCAAATCATTTACTTTAAAAACCCGTGATCCAAAGAAACTTATTGAAATTGAAAAGAAAAATATTGCTAATCTTCAAAGAAGACTGGCTCAAGAACAGAAGAATCTTCAGAAAAGCATGTCAGATTTAAGTTGGTCAAAAATGAGAATTGATCAATTTAATTTAGCAAATCAAATAGTTCCACAATCATTGATTGAAGCTGCTAAGAAAGAAAAGCAAGATGTCAATAAGTATATGGGAATCATCAATACTCTTAGAGAAAAAATTGATGCAGCTACTGCTAACATTGAACAAGCAAGAGAAAGGATCAGAGAAGCACAAGAACGTTACAATAGAGTTCGCATGGATATTTTGAATGGTCGTTTTGAAGATTACAATGTTTATCAAGATGCTATCACTAAAATTGAAGAGGGCCTTGGAACTTTAACTGAAAGCAAAAAACTTGCAAAGATTAAAGACAAAATTGCTGAGTTCAAAAAGACTTTCCTCAATCCAATAGGACAGTTCTGGGAACATATGAATGATAAGGACAAAATTGCATACTATAAAAAATTGACACAATTAGAACTTGAAAGATACCAAGCTGAAATGAATATGCTGAATAAAGAAAGAGAGACCATAAGAGAGACAAATAAACTTATCATGGATGCTCTTGCCAAAGCTATGGAATTCAAGCCTCAAGGTGTTAGTGGTGTGGAAGTTGGAACTGCTGAAGGATATAAGTACTTAACATCTGGTCTGGGTAATTTAGCTTCTATACAAAATGCAATGAATCAGACACAAAATGATGAAAAAGCATTACAAGTCAAAGCTAATTCAATTGCTCAATCTACAAAGAACTTAGTTTCAAATATCAATACAAAAATTCAATCACTTCAGTTCAATCAAAACCAGATTTTATTGAAGCCTGTGAACTAAAATAAATAGAAAATAAAAGGACAATTTTAACATGGCATGGACATATATACCATCTATGGATGAGTATGACAAAGAGGTTCAAAAGGATAGATCCACTTTTGGAAGATGGACATTCAATAGATACATGTATTTTAAACCAGATCAATATGATAACTGGTCAAAGAAAGCAAGTTATACTGGAGTTCCTTATTCAGCCGAATTGATCAATCATCCTTCAATACCTTCTGCAAATACATATTTAACAGGACCTTTATCAGCATTCTATGTTTCTGATGTGGTCTCTATCAATAACTTATCTGAAGAAGAACACGGTGATGCTTGCTCTTATGGAGTGGTGACAATAGAATATGAAAATAAACCTAGCACTAGTTCAAGTTCAAGTGGTGAAGGAACTTCTACTCAACAAGGTGTAAAACCTTGGGAAAGACCTGTTGATGACTTCAGTATTGTTTCTCAAGAAAGCCAAGTTCCATTTATAAAAGGCAAAGAAGGTACTGGGAATACTATAGTTCCTGTTGCTACTACAGCTGGACAAGTTTTATATGACTTCACTACTTCTTTATATTGTCAAAGATTAACATGGACCTACTATTGTCTTCCTGGAGAAACTTTTGGAATGACTGAACCTTTGATCAATTCATCATCTTATACATTATTCAGTGTATTTACAATTGCAGCTGGATATGGATTATTGCTTCCTCCTGGGTACAAAAGAATGTGGTACTATGAAGACGGCAGTTCCACTGGGACTCGTTATTCTGCTTGGTCATTTGAAATCATAGTAAATCCAAAAGGCTGGGATTTGGAATTTTACAATGTTGGAACAAAATTCAAAAAGAACAATCAATTACTTGACATCTGTTCTTGGTACGTTTATGATCCTGCTCAGCCAACTCAGACAACAAGAAGTTATGGTGATTACAATGATATGATAGCAGCAAAGAGACAAGTTGATACTTTCAATAAAGGAAAACCTGATAATCAAAAGAAATTTTGGAGCGGTGGACAGGTGACTGATAAAGTTCCATTGACAGCAACTGGAGCTATTGACCAAGCTGCTATAGGAACTCCAAATATATTGACTAGAACATTTCATAGATTTGAAAAAGGTTCTTGGCATTTAGGAACAAGATGAGGTGAACAATGAGAGAATTAAAAGTTCTTGCTGCAAGTGATCATAACATGAATGGGATCCGAATGGGTCTTCAAGTTCCAGGTGTGAAAAGTGAGAATGGTGATTCATTATATGACTCTTTTCCAATAGAAGATGATGAAGAAATTGCTATTCCAGAACAATTTAAGCATCCTTTTCAGATGGCATTGGTCACACCTCCTCCTTCTGGTCAACAAGAGCCAGTTATAACTTATGATCACACTCCTTTAAGCGGGGTCACTGGTATAGCAATAAATGAAGGAAGAATACAAATTTGTTCAGATTCTCAAGAAAGGACATATGTATCATTAAGTGGAACAAATCCTCTCCCTATATCTGGACTTAATTCAAATAAATCTTACTATGCTGTTTTAGCATTAAGATATGACAAAACTGGAGCACCAGATCAATTTAACAATACAAAATTTACAGCAAATGTTTACTATGTTGATGGTGATATTGAGACAAATAAAGTTCCTGCTGTTCCTGGGTTTCAGACCATTCTTATTGGATCAGTTGCTAGAGAAGAAATAAGTGGAGCTATTTACTACACATTAGGAAAACAACAACTTGTATCAGATCTATTTTATGATTTTAGACCTCTACTTAGACCATTCTCTATCACAGCTGATTCCACAGCATTTGAAAATGGAAAGATCAAAAATTCATATGCATTGAATGATTTCCATTTTTATGTCAGAGAAGGATCTGCAATAATTGGTGAAGAGAAGATTAAAATTGCTGAAGCTGATTTTAATTGCACTCAGAATACTTTAGTATATTGTACAATAAATGAAGATAATTTATCTGGGTACATCAATCCTTCTACATCTGAATTACAGTTTCATGATACACAGAATAAAAATTGGAACTATTTAGTTGGTACAATTGTATTTAATGCATCACAAAATGGACTTGTCATCAATCAATATCTTTGTCAAGAAATAGGTTCAGGGTCTGATACATATAAGGTCAAATGTATTTCTGGTGATGCACAAGCTGATTTCTTAAGTGCAAAATTTATTTGGGAAGATCCTGTTTCTGCTCATCCATTCACTAATTACATTAAATCTTTCATTGGTGGTCAACCTATTTCATCTCAAGTATCACAACCTGGTCTAAGTGGTACACAATGGCAAATAACTCCAGTTTGGATGTATATGAACATTGACGATTATGAAGATTCAAAAGAACAATATCTGACAAATGACAAAGGAAATTTGAAATGGACTGGTGCTGGGTTGCAAGTTTCAGGATCAATAGCAGATTGGACTGAAATTGAAAGTTTATCTGGTGGAAAGTATCTAAGATGGAAGCCAGAATATCATCCTTCACTTGGCGATCCATTTTACTTCATGGCATCAGTTAGTGGGAGCAATCAAAAATGTGTTCTTTCTGGAGTTTCATTTGGATATACACCACAGCCAACAGAAAAAGAAGGAGTTATAACTTGGTCAAAAGAAAAAGGGAGACCTGAATTATCAATACCACCTCCAAGTTCAAATGTTTCAACATATTGGACCTTAGTTGGTGAAAAGCTATCTGGTCTTCAATGGGCTCCTTATGATCCAGGTGGTTCAATATCTTTATCAGGGTCAATTAAAAATATATTTGAATTAGAACCCACTATAACTGGAAATGTATTGAGAGTGAAAACTGAATATGATCAAAGTATAGATCAATTCCATTTTGTTACCTTAGAAAATGATGGGTCTTTGTCAGCTTACACAATAGCTGGTGACCCTCTTACTGATGGTCCAGAAGCTTTAATGTACTGGTCATTTGTTGATGAAGCACCAAACATCCTTTACCTTCCTGATGAAATTGAAGATGATGATTCAGTTCTTTGTGGTGATAAAGAAAATGGACTTTATTGGAAGCCACTTTATGGATCAATTAGTGGAGAAATATATAAGGTCAAAGTTGATGATCAAGATCCAAGTGGAGGTTTTCTTGTTGATAAGTTAACTTCTATGCTCTCTTCTTTGACATTTTCTGTTGAATCTGATGCTGGTGGTGATTATGTAAATATTGACATTAATCCTGATTACTTCTATTCTGATGATGGAAGTATTGCTATTGAACCTGATGAAGCTGGAACTGGTATAAACTTTTATCTCAGTGCATATTTAGTTCAAGTGGATGAAGGTGATGAACCAGATTATTTGATCGATAAATTTACATCTAACAATGGATCTATAACAGGTTATATAGACTCTGATGGAGAATATGATCAAATATCATTAGAAATTGATCCAAATTACTTTTATTCTGAAGATGGAAGTATTGCTATAGAAGAAACTGAAGAAGGTCTAAACTTCTATTTATCTTCATATATGGTACAAACTGCTGAAGGTGATATACCTGGGTTTTTATCAGAAAAAATTGATTCAGCTTCAGGATCATTGACAATTACATATCCTGAAGACAGTGGAGATTCCAAGGTCAATATTGAAATAAATAATGAATACTTCTTCAGCTCAGACGGATCAATTTCCATAGAAGAAGATGCTGAAGGTGGTCTTGATTTTACTATTTCATCTTATTTTGTACAAGTTGGTGAAGGTGATGAACCTGACTATTTATTTGACAAATTTACAAGTGAAACAGGATCAATATCTGGTCATATTGTTAATGACGGTGAATATGGACAAGTTTCTTTAGACATTGATCCAAATTATTTCACCAGCTCAGATGAATCAATTTATATTGAACAGACTGGAGATGGTCTTGATTTTACGATCTCATCTTGGCTTTCAATGGTCAATGAAGGTGACCAGCCGGGGTATTTGAATGAAAAATTTGACTCTACTTCAGGATCAATAATCATTGATGATGAAGATGCATATCTGAATTTTGAGATAAATCCAAGTTTCTTCTTCAGCTCAGATGGAACAGTAATGATAGAATCTGATTCAAATGGTATTGACTTTACTATTGATGAAGAAGGTCTAAGTTCTACAGTGAAAGAAATTATTTCCTCACAGGTTTCAGAAATGATTTCAAGTTATGTTACTGAGCACTTCACAGAACTCATATCATCATACTTCCCATCCGGTGCTGGTCTACTTTATATAAACAATGGTCAATTATCAGTAATTCCAATCGGTGATGGTGTGGCTGTCGGTGCTAATGGAACCTTAACATTCGAAGAAACCGAGCCATGTGATTAAGGAGAACAAAGAAATGAGTTTTTGGCGTAAAGCAAATGGAAAACTAATTTGTGATGAAAATGGAAAATTGATCAATTGTGATCATTGTCCATGTGAAGCTCAGCCTTATCCATGCAATGAATGGCTACTTGAAGTTTCAGGACAGCCAGTTTTATACAATATTTCTTTATCAATGACTGCCAATCACATTACACATTTTCATAACATATATGGAGAAGAAGGAGAAGAGCAAGAAGAAGAAATTTATGATGGCGAAGAGTCATTGACAATGACTGCATCTATGAGTAATGTTCCAGCTTCTTCGGTCATAAGTGGAGGTTTCAATTTTCACGTTTCCTCTGTTAATGGATCTGAATTCACAAGATATGAATTTCATGCTCCAGGGGATTATGTAGAAATTCAAGAGATCACTGAGACACTTTCTTCCATCGTAGGAGGAGGATGCCCAGTGGATTACCCAGACCCTGAATCATTTATTCCAGATGATGGAATGCATGGTTGGCAATTCGTTTGTAATGAAAATGCTGGTCAATTTTACTATAGAGTTTCTCCCACAGTTGGAACATGTTATGGAATGAAGGAAGAGTACTATGAGACCCCTTGGGGAACTGAAGACAATACATATGAAAGTCCAGTTTCAGTTGGAGTAGTTCTTAGGCAGGTAACATTTCCAGCAAGGAGTGCAAAAGCAACATATGTTCAAGGAGATGGATATCAAGGTTATGTCATGACTTCAAATAACATTCACTTATCAGCTGAAGAAGGTGAAGAAGGTGGTGACACTTATGAAGCCACTGAATATAATTTAAGCATATCATTCTCACCAATAATTCCAGGAGATAATTAAAAATGAGTTGTTCATGTTCAAAAAAATTAAATAGTGTTTCATACAAAGGAATAAGGTATATTGATGGAGATCAAAAAACTTTACCTTATGAGATTTGTCCTTATTGTGCATTCAAACATTTAGCATATGCATTCTCTATTGCTCCAAGAAGTGAAGAAAGAGCTATAGGTGAATTATACTTAGCATTGAAACATTTACAAAATAACTTTCCTTACCAATCAGAAAAGATCATAGCTGTGATCAATGAGATCATTTCAAAAAAATATCCTCACATCCCTTTGGCTCACATAATGAAATTAGCTGACATGGTTCATGAAATAGTTATAAAATACAAAGAAAACAATGAAGAACTTCCAAAAGAAGAAGTTGATATTGACTTTGATAAAGAATTGATTGATCCATTCACTGTTTATATATGTGCTGCTAATGAACTTTTCAATCATGAACAAGGATATAAAGATATCAATTATAAATTTGTCTTTGGTCTACTTCAGATGGCAGTGGACTTTGCACCAAATGAAGAAGTGAAAAATTATGTAAGGAGTGCATGGAAAATGATAGAAGCAGGGGAAGATGTTGACCTCTTAGATCTACTAAAAATAAATAGAAATAAAAAATAAGGAATTTTGAAATTGAAAAATAATGATGATCTGTTATCAGTCCAAGAGTATCAAGGAAGGACAATTTATACACTTGTTGACAATGAAGGTTATTTAGTAAGAGAAGATGTACAAGGTGAAAGACAAAGATATCCTTTGACTGGAGGTGGTGGAGAAGAAGTTGATCCAATTTTTTCATCTTTATCAGGAAATTTTGCTACATCAGGTCAATTAGCTGAATTAAGTGGAATTGTTGGACAAGCAAATGAGATACTGGAGGACTTATAATGAGTACTTTAATTGAAAATGTACAAAAAATAGTTGATGCAAAAACTGCGATAAGTGGTGCAATAGAAGCTAAAGGTGTCACTGTTGGAAATGTATCAATATCTGGATATGCTGATAAAATTGCTTTAATTCCAACAGGTGGCCCTCAAGAGTCAAAGTTTTATCTTCCTCTAAACAATAACTTTACACCAAGTGGTCAATTTGAACCAATAAAGATCAATGGAAAACAAAGTAATCCAATGGATGATATGTACAGTGAAGACTGGGCTGGAAACTTTGAATCAGATCAAAATTTTGGTTATGTACTTAACTTTCCTGATCAAAGTTCAACAATGGAAGAATATGACGGTGAGCTTTATCCTGGACCTGACACAAGAAACTACTGGGTTGAAATTCCATATATCATTGAAAAATTACTTGTCAAAGAAGCTTGGACCATTGAATGTTGGTTCAAACCCGGAAACAAATGGGGAACTTCTACACAAGGTCAAATTATTGGATGTCAAAGATATGGTGGACAATTATTTAGATTTTCATGTACTTTGAATTCTACTCCAGCTGCTATTGTTTCTTGTGACATAAATAATGTTTCAATTGGTCAAAGTACAACAA
>JAEEGL010939792.1_pt1 | contig 29823 bp, 31 predicted proteins | sample 9134231 | NCBI WGS metagenome assembly JAEEGL01 (sample SAMN16246548, study PRJNA631951) | gut metagenome | biome: gut microbiome; feature: rumen; material: fiber-attached | host: Bos | place: Iran: Karaj | collected 2018-10
ATCCGACGCGCACTCCGTAACCGTCCGCGACGGCATGGAGCTCATGATCATGTCGCGGATGAAGCGTGAGGTGCCTCTGCACTACAAAGGCCCCGACGGGGTCATCTACGCCGTCTACTTCAAAAGCACCGAAAACATGGATGCCGACGCCCCCCTCATCGGCGTGTGCACGCAGGAACAGCTGCCCGCCATTCAGGACGTCGTCATGCGCATCAAGACCGAATGGCCGGAAAGGAGCTGACATGGGCGAAGCACTGCAGATACGCGTCTCGGCCGTCACCTGGAACGAAGACCTGCTTGAAAAGCTCTGGCCCCGCCTGTCGGAGCTCGCCTTCAGCATCCCCGTCCGCTTCGAGAAGCACGGCGTCTTCGACATGGTGAAGGCCCTCGACGAGGGACTGACCTTCATGGACTGGTCACAGGCGCGCAAGGAGAAGATGGGGCCCGGCATACGCGAGGCGGCGCGCCTGAAAAAGGAGATCGAGGACGCCCTGGCGGCATGGGATCCGCGCGCCGCGAACAGGCTCAGCGACCGGCTTGAAGCGACGCTTGAGGCATTGGAACAAAACTTTACGGAATAAAGGAGCCGACATGCTCAACAAGGTAATGATCATCGGCCGTCTGGGCGCCGATCCGGAACTCAAGTACACGCAGAGCGGTTCTCCCGCGACGTCCCTGAGCATCGCCACCGACGAAACCTACACCGACCGCGACGGAAACCGCGTGGAGCGCACAGAGTGGCACCGCGTCCGCGTTTTCCAGCGTCAGGCAGAGAATTGTGCAAATTATCTCAAGAAGGGCAGCCTCGTCTATGTCGAGGGCAGCCTTCAGACCCGCAAATGGCAGGATCAGCAGGGCCAGGACCGCTACACGACCGAGATCCGCGCCCAGCGCGTGCAGTTTCTCGACAGGCGCGGCGACGGCGGCCAGGGCGAAGCCCCGCGGCATGAGGGAGCGCCCCGCAGGGCGCCCAGGCCCCGGCAGGATAACGCCCCCGGGCAGGACGGCGGCTACGAGGCGCCCACGGGCGGCTCCGAGGCAGCGGATGGCGGTTACGGCATAGACCCCTTCCCCCCCGCCGGGGACACCGGCATGGACAAAGTCCCCTTCTGAGGGCCCGGAGCAAAAATATTTTGAGAATGGATTGACTTTCTGTTAGTTTTTTCACAAGATGAGGCGAGCAAGAACATAACCCTTCGGCCGGATCCGTTGTCTGGTCCGAAAGGCTCGTACAACCACAAACTGGAGGATTATCCAATGTCCAAGCTTGTCCCCCCTCATGGCGGAAAGGGTCTCGTCTGCTGCCTGCTCGAAGGCAAAGCCCTGGAAGATGAAAAGAAAAAGGCCGAGGGCCTGAAAAAGATCGAAATCTCCTCGCGCGCCAAGGGCGACCTGATCATGATGGGCATCGGCGGCTTCTCTCCGCTGAACGGCTTCATGAACAAGGCCGACTGGAAGAGCGTCGTTGAGAAGATGACCCTGGCCGACGGCACCTTCTGGCCCGTGCCCGTCACCCTCGACGTGTCCGCCGCCGACGCGAAGGACTTGAAGGTGGGGCAGGAAGTCGCCCTCGTTCGCAACGGCGAACTGATGGCCACCATGAAGGTCGACGACATCTACGAGATGGACGAGGCCGCCAAGAAATGGGAATGCGAGCTCGTGTTCAAGGGCGAAGGCCCCGACTCCGAGAAGTTCTGGGACGTGGCCCTCGAAGACCATCCCGGCGTCAAGATGGTCATGGCCCAGAAGGAATTCAACGTGGGCGGCACCGTGAAGGTGCTCTCTCAGGGCGAATTCCCCACCAAGTTCGCCGGCGTCTACCTGACCCCCGCCCAGCTCCGCGCGAAAATGGACGAGCGCGGATGGGCCAATGTGGCCGCCCTGCAGCTGCGCAACCCCATGCACCGCTCGCATGAATACCTCTGCAAGATCGGCGTCGAAGTCTGCGACGGCGTGGTCATCCACTCCCTCGTGGGCAACCTGAAGCCCGGCGACATCCCGGCCGAAGTCCGCGTGAAGTGCATCGACAAGCTCGTCGAGAAGTACTTCGTGCCCGAGAACGTCATCCAGGCCGGCTATCCTCTGGACATGCGCTACGCCGGTCCCCGCGAGGCCCTGCTCCACGCGACCTTCCGCCAGAACTACGGCATCAACCAGCAGATCGTGGGCCGCGACCACGCCGGCGTGGGCGACTTCTACGGCATGTTCGAAGCGCAGCAGATCTTCGACAAGATCCCCCAGCCCGCTGAAGAGGGCAAGCGCCTCCTCTGCAAGCCCATGAAGATCGACTGGACCTTCTACTGCAAGAAGTGCGACGGCATGGCCTCCATGCGCACCTGCCCCCACACCAAGGAGGATCGCGTCATCCTGTCCGGCACCAAGCTCCGCAAGATGCTCTCCGAAGGCGCCGAGGTTCCGGATCATTTCGGTCGCGAAGAAGTGCTCGACATCCTGCGCGAGTACTATTCCGGCCTGACCAACAAGGTCGAGATCAAGATGCAGCGCGCCGCTTCCGGCTCCGCCATGTAGGCAGCCTGCGGCATACGCGGATAACAGGGGGGCGCCCTTCGGGGCGCCCCCTTTTTTCGCTCCCAGCGCGCGCCTTTACGAAAGGCGGCAAAAAGGCTACCTTCCTGCTTTGCAAACGCTCTACCGTGACAGGTGACCGATGAACAAGACCAGACGTTTTTCCGCCGCGCCGCTCGCTTTCGCCTTTCTGGGCCTGCTTTTCAGCCTCTGGACGCTTTTCGGCAACGAGGTGAACTTCTGCGTGACGGCCGGATGCACCCTCTACCAGGATTTCAAGATCGCGGGGGTGTCCCTGTGGGTCTTCGGCGCCGCCTCCTTCGCGGTCTTCATGCTGCTCGCCGTCACGGGCTTCGTCCGCACCGGGCGCCTCCTTTCAGGCATCGCCCTTCTTGCGGACTGCGGCCTGCTTCTGCTCATGGCCGTGACCGCCCCCTGCCTCAACTGCCTGATCGTCGCCGCGTTCTTCGCCCTCACCTACCGCTCCTTCCGGCTGGCGGCGCTCGCCGGCAACGTCCAAAGAGGCTCCGGTCCCGGCAGGTCCTGGCTTGTCGCCGCGTGGCTCGTCCTCTTCATCATGAACGCGGGCGCCGTCGTCCGTTCGGAAACCGGTTCCTGGGCGATGCTCGGTTCCGAAGAAGACGCCTCCGTGCACATGTATTTCACGCCGGGCTGCCCCAGCTGCCGGGAAGGCCTGAACGCGCTTTCCGGCAGCGTCGAAACGGCCTTCTATCCCATGGCGGCCGAGAATGGCGATTACTTCAAGGCGCAGGCCATGCTGCCCCTGCTCGACAAGGGCATGAACATCGCCGAGGCGGCCCAGCAGGTGCAGGAGACCGCGGCGGGCAGCTTCTGGGATGCCCTGTCGCCGGGCCACCTTCTTCTGCGGCTGCGCATGCTGCGCAACAAGGCGCACGTCTTCGCCGCCGGCTCGACGAAGGTGCCCTATTTCGAATTCCGCGGCCTGCCGTCGATGCTCGGCAGGCGCGGTCAGCGCCGCGCGGCCGCGCAGCCTCCGGCCCAGCCGCAGCAGCAGCCCCAGCCGGATCCGCAGCAGTCCCTGCCGGACCCGGGCACGATGCCGCCGACTTCCCGCAATCCCGATCTGCCGGACGAGCTCGCCCCGGCGATTTCAGGACAGTGCGGCGGCGAAAAGCCCTGCCGGTAATGCGAAAAAAAAAAGACGGCCCACGGATCCTCCGCGGGCCGTCTGCCGCATATGGGGAAAAAGACCGGTCACAGCATGAAGAGCGCGGGTTCCTCATCGACAAGAGCCGAGGCTATCAGCCGGCTGTCGGGCCTGTACGTGCCGTTGCGCACCTGAATGCGCAGCGCCTCGACCTTGTCCGCGCGCACGTCGGGGGCATCCTGCGCCGCCCTGTTCGCTTCGGCAAGCAGGCGGGCATCGTGCGAAACGGTCACGACGTCCCCCCCGCCGGCTGTTGAAATCTGCCTGGCCGATGCGTCCCGGCCGGCCTCACGCGCCTGATCCAGCGGATTCAGGGATATGCTGTCCGTCGATATCTTCATCATGCTCACTCTCGTATCCGTATCAATTCCGCCGTCACGGCCTCTCGCCCGTCAGCATGCTGCCGTCGACCTTGCCGCGGGTGACCTTCCACAGGGCGGCGCGGGCTATCCGGTCTTCCTCTTCCGTAAGCGGGCGAAGGCCGTCTTCGGTTTCGCCCATGATCCGCAGGCGCTTGCCGGGGGGATAGGTGAAACGCACGGCAAAGCCCAGGCGGTCTGAAATCTCCCTGCGGATGTCCTCCACGACGGGATTGTCGCTGCCGGTGAAGACCAGGCTTTCATACAGTTCCCGGGCGACCTTCTCTACGAAGTCGTTTCTCCTGATGGCCGGGTCGGGATCGTCGGGAACGAGACCCATGGCCGCGCGGCGCCGTACCCGGAAACGCGCGAGCCTGCGGGCGGCGAGCAGCTGCTGCTCGTAGCCCTGCAGCATCATGCGAATCTGTAGCGTGATCGGCTCAGCCATGATCCCCGTCCCTGCACAGCTTTTCGGACAGAATCAAAAAATTCTTTAGAGTTTTTTTAAGAGAGCTTCACGTTTTTCGCGATCTCAAGGCACATGTCCGCCTTGTTCAGCGTATACAGGTGGATGCCCGGCGCGCCGCAGTCGAGAAGCTGGCGTATCTGAAGCGCGGCGAAGGCCAGGCCGGCCTCGCGCACGGCGGCCTCGCCGCCCTTTTTGTCCGCCTCTTCCAGACTGAGCCAGAGCGTTGCCGGTATGCTCGCGCCGCTCAGCGACAGCACCCGCTTGAACGAGGCGAAACTGCGTATCGGCAGCACGCCGGGGATGACGGGCGCCGTCACGCCCCTCGCGCGGAGATCGGCGACGAGAGCGGCATATTCGCGCACGTCGAAAAAGAGCTGGGTGACGGCGAAATCGGCGCCCGAGAGCATTTTCCGGGCCGTGAAAGCCCGGTCGTCCGCATAGCTCGCGGATTCGGGATGGGGCGTCGGATACGCCGCCACGCCGAGGGAAAAAGACGGGCGGACCTTCCGGATGAAGGAGACGAGATCCGACGCATGGCGGAAATGCCCGGCCGACCAGTCCCATTCCTGATCGCGGGGGGCGTCGCCGCGCAGGGCGAGCACGTTCTCAATGCCGGCATCGGCAAGCTGGCCGAGGAAGGCCTCTATCCGTCCGGGGTCGGCCCCGACGCACGTCAGATGCGCCATGGCGGTGAGGCCCCGCCCGGCGAGTTCCGCGGCGACGGTGACGGTGCGATCCTGCCTGCTGCCGCCGGCCCCGTAGGTGATGGAGGCGAAAAGAGGATCCAGCGCCTTCAAGCTTTCGACCGTCTCGTAAAAGGACGGAAGATGCGCGTCGTCCGCCGGGGGAAAGAACTCCAGCGAAAAGAAGGGCCTCGTGCTTTTTTCTATCAGTGGGCCTATGCGCATGGCTGCCTCCTCGGCGTAGGGTTTGCTCTCTCGTATTCTTGTATCAAGACAAGTTGATATGTCAAGAAGATCGTAATGCGGCGGAAGAGGCTTGCAAATATTTACTGTTGGAAGTAGAGCTTTGCGCATGAAGAGTTCGCGCCGCGTCGCACTGGCCGTCCTTTCGATGGCGCTGGCTTTCCTGCTTTCTGCGGGCGGAGCCGGAGCCGCGGCCGCATGGGTGAGCCTTGAAGCCGGCCTGGAAACCGCCGAATTCGACCTGCCCGCCGACGAGGAAGACAGCGCTGACGAGAGGACTGTCGCCGTTCTGCGCATCGACCCGGAAAAATTTGATTTCCTGCTCTGCGCCGCCTCTCTCGACGGACGGGGAGCGCGCACGCTCGACGCATGGGGCGAGGAATACGCCCTTTCGGCGGCCATCAACGCGAGCATGTACCTGCCGGACGGCAGCACGAGCACGGGATACATGCGCGAGGGCCGGCACGTGAACAACGGCCGCATCGCGAAGCGTTTCGGCGCGTTCTTCGTCGCCGGCCCCGACGACGCATCCCTGCCCGCGGCCGGGATCCTCGACCGCGACACCCCGGGCTGGGAGGAAAAACTCGCGCACTACCGGCTCGTCATCCAGAACTACCGCATGATAGACGCCGAAAGGCGCCTGCTCTGGGCCGAAGGCGGCCCCATGTACGCCATTTCCGCCGTGGCGCAGGCAGGCGACGGGCGAATCCTCTTCATCCACTGCCGCCGCCCCGTCGAGGCCCGCCGCTTCGCGCGCGACCTGCTGGAGCTGCCGCTCGACGTGCGCACCGTCATGTACGTCGAGGGCGGCGCGCAGGCGGGCATGCTCATACGCTCCGCCACCCTGCGCCGAACGATCACGGGCGCGCCGGACATCCCCTTTCTCATAACGGGCAGGCTCTCCGCCCCCCTGCCGAACGTTCTCGGCGTCAGGGCGAAATCCGTTCCCGCCGGGGGGACGACGCCTTGAGCGTCCGCTAATTCTTCAAAAAACGCAGGGCCGGCATGCCGACTCCCCTTCCGCGCGCGCTGTCGGCCACGGCATCGGCTTCGGCCCGCAGATAGCGCCGCCCCTCAAGCTCGTACTCCTTGGCCCGCAGGGTCTCGCCGCCCACGCCCTTCTCCGCGGCCCCGCGGGGCAGAACGACGCGGTCGAGCAGGCAACGGCGTATCCCCAGCGTATGGGTGTGGCGAAAGACAAGCCGCATCGCGTCTTCCTCGTCCCGCGGCAGGCACAGCACGCGCAAAAGCCCCGCGGGGCGGTTCTTCTTGCCGACGCCCGCAAGCCACAGCGCGTCGAGCACGCAATCGGCGGCCGCCAGGGCCGTCAGGGCGGCGCCGATCTCCTCCCCGGTCAGATGGTCGATATGCGTCTCAAGCTGGACGACCCGCTCGAAGCCCGCCCTTTCCCGCCGGCCTGCGCCGTCGTCTCCGGCGGGCTCGTAAAGCCATGCCCGAAGGCCCGAAGGCGAAGGCCGAGAACCGTAGCCCGTGCCGAGAGCCTCGATGCGTCCGCAAGGGCCGCCTTCAAGAAATTCATCGACCAGGACGTGGACCAGCGCAGCCCCCGTGGGGGTCACGAGCTCTTCCTGCGAGGACGACGGACGGACGGGCTTGCCCCGCATCAGGCGGGCCGCCGCCGGCGCCGGCAGGGGGACGCGCCCGTGGGCGCAGTCGACGAAGCCCGTGAACCACGGAAGCGGGGAGGCCGTCACGCGGCCTATCTCGAGCTTCTCCAGGCCCCAGCAGGCCCCGGCGATATCCACGAGGGTGTCCACCGCGCCGACCTCATGAAAATGCACCTGCCCGGGCGGCACGCCGTGCGCGGCGGCCTCGGCGCGCGTCAGGGCGTCGAGCACGGCGAGAGCCCTGTCCTTCGCGTTCCCGCCCATGTCCAGGCGGGCTATGAGGCCCGCGATGTCGGCGGGATGGCGCAGGGGCTGGGCGGCCGGCCACGAAACGTCCACGCGCCGGCCGGGACCGCCTGCGCGGCTCTCCGGCCGGCAGGACACGGCGCAGTCGACGCCGACGCCTTTCAGCAAAGCCTGCAGGGGGGACAGATCAAGCCCGAGATGCGCCAGAGCGCCGAGCGTCATGTCCCCGCTGACGCCGCCGGAAAGGTCGAGATAGAGTTGCACGGTACGTCCTTGCTGCTGTCATCATGCCGAAAAAGAACGGGCTTGAGCTCCGCACGCGCCTGTTATATACTTCTTGACGCAGGCCTGTACAGATGAAATCCTCGCGGCAACCCCCTTCAGGAGGAGGAAATGCTGGTTCAAAACTGGATGACGACCGACGTCGTCAGCGTCGGCCCCGACGCCACCATGCTCAAGATTGGCAAGCTGTTGAAAGAGAAAAACATCCGCCGCGTTCCCGTCGTCGACGAGGGCAACCGCGTCCTCGGCATCATATCCGACCGCGACGTGAAGGCGGCCTCCCCATCCAAGGCGACAAGCCTCGACATGCACGAAATCAACTACCTGCTCGCCAAGGTGACCGCGAAGGACATCATGACGAAGGATCCCGTCACCATAGGCCCGACGGACACCATAGAGAAAGCCGCCATGCTCATGCTCGACCACCGCTGCGGCAGCCTGCCCGTGATCGAGGAAAGCCGGCGCATGGTCGGCATCATCACGGACCATGACGTTTTCAAGGCCATGGTCGACACGACCTGCGTGCGCCAGGGCGGCTTTCAGCTCGGCCTGCGCGTGCCCGACACCGCGGGCGCCATGCAGCCCGTCTTCGACGTCCTGCGCTCGCGCGGGGCGCGCATTCTCTCCGTCGCCTCCATCAACGAGAACGACGCGACGCGCAAGGTCTTCATCCGCCTGCGGAGCATGAACACCCGCGAAGAGGAGGACGCCCTGGTCGAGGCCGTGCGCGAAAAGGCGCGGATGCTCTACTGGGTGCGCAACACGACCCACATGGATTGAGACCCCGTTTTTTCGGGGGGGCTTGCCATCTTCTTTTTTTTGTGCGAATATGGCTCTCACAGAAGAGGTGGCGACCCGCCGGGCCTCTTGAAAACGGAGCTTAGCCGGAATCAGCTACCGGCCTTATGTTCGGGCGCTGTGCCCTACGAAAGTTGAACCACTGTCCTAAGGAGGACGCGCATGGCTGAGATCACCTTTAAAGGGAAAAGTTTCGAGGTTGACGAAGACGGCTTCCTGTTGCATTTTGACGACTGGTGCCCGGAATGGCTCGAGTATGTGAAAGAGTCCGAAGGCATCAGCGAAATCACCGCCGACCATCAGAAGATTCTCGACTTCCTGCAGGATTACTACAAGAAGAACGGCATCGCTCCCATGGTCCGCATTCTCTCCAAGAACACCGGCTTCAAACTGAAGGAAGTTTACGAGCTCTTCCCCTCCGGCCCCGGCAAAGGCGCCTGCAAAATGGCCGGCCTGCCCAAGCCCACCGGTTGCGTGTAATCATCATTTGTTTTACTGAAAAAGGCGGAAGGGGCTCTCCTCTTCCGCCTTTTTTGTCTGATTTCCGTTTCCGCGGCTGCCAGAGAAGGGGATTTTCCCCCCGTGCAACAAGGAACAACCGGGCATGACGTTCGCATCGATCCTGAAAAAATCGCTCATCGGCCTCACGTTTCTCATCGTCATCTCCGTCATGGGGGCTCTCGCAGCCGGCGGCCTCATGCTCTACTGGGCCTCCCGGGACCTGCCCAACATCCGCCGCATAGCCGATTACAATCCCGCGCAGGCCACGACGGTGCTCGACCGCGAGGGCAACGTCATGGGAACCTTCGCCCATGAAAGGCGCTGGGTGATAGGCCTGAACGAGATGTCCCGCTACCTGCCGCTGTCCTTCCTCGCCGCGGAGGACGACTCCTTCTACCGCCACATGGGCGTCGACCCCGTGGCCATCGTCCGCGCCGCCCTTCTCAACTTCCGCAGGGGGCGGACGACCTCCGGCGGCAGCACGATCACCCAGCAGCTCATCAAGCAGCTTCTGCTCACCTCCGAACGCAGCTACACCCGCAAGATGAAGGAGGCCATTCTCGCATGGCAGCTTGAGAAGGATCTTTCCAAGGACGACATCCTGAGCATCTACCTCAACCACATCTATCTCGGCGAGCACGCCTACGGGGTCGAGGCCGCCGCGCGCACCTATTTCGGCAAGCACGCATCGGACATCACGCTGGCCGAGAGCGCCGTCATCGCGGGCCTGCCCAAGGCGCCGAGCAGCTACAACCCCTTCCGCCACCCCCAGGCCGCGAAAGTGCGGCAGATGTACGTCCTCGGCCGGCTCTACGACCTCAAGTGGATCACGAAGGAAGAATACGACAAGGCAGCGGCGGAGCCCCTCGTCTACTGGAGCATGCCGGAGGGGCAGGACGGCGCCTCAAGCTGGTATCTAGAGGAGGCGCGCCGCCTGCTCATCGAGTTCTTCACCGAGGAGAACCTTCGGGCCCTGGGCGTGGACACGCCGAGGTACGGCGAAGACTACGTCTACGAGGCGGGCCTCACGGTGCGCACCGCCATGGTTCCCGCCCATCAGGAAGCCGCCGCGGCCGCGCTCAGGCAGGGCCTTGAAACGGTCGACAAACGTCAGGGCTGGCGCGGCGCCCTCGAGAAGCTCGATGCGGACGGACAGAAGAAATTTATCGCGGAAAGCCAGTTCGGCCCCCTTGACCTGGCGGGCGGCCTCTGGGTGAAGGCCCTCGTGCAGAGCGTGGAGGCGAAGCAGGCGGCCGTCGTCCTGGGCAAAGGCTTTTCAGGCGTCATCCCCGTCGCGAACATGCGGTGGGCGCGCACGCCGAATCCGAAGGTGTCCGGCTTCGGAGCCCCGGCCGTCACCGACGCGAGAAAGGTGCTCGCGCCGGGCGACGTGATCTGGGTTTCGGCGGCGGAGACGAAGACCGCGGTCAAGGACGAAAAGGGCAAAAGCGTTCAGCGCACAGACCCCTTCAATCCGCAGACGGCAAAGCCCGGCACCCCGATCACGCTGCTTCTTCAGCAGGATCCGCTCGTGCAGGGGGCGCTCGTCTCGCTTGAGCCGCAAAGCGGCGACGTCGTCGCGCTTGTCGGCGGCTACCGTTTCGGCGACAGCCATTTCAACAGGGCGACGCAGGCAAGGCGGCAGCCGGGCTCGACCTTCAAGCCCGTCGTCTATTCCACCGCGCTCGATTTCGGCTTCACCCCCTCGTCCACGGTGCTCGACGCCCCCTTCGTCTACGTCAATCCCTACACCCACGAGGTATGGCGCCCCTCGAACTACGAAACGAATTACAAGGGCGAACTGCCCCTGTGGCGCGCCCTCGCCCTTTCGCGCAACACCTGCACGGTGCGCATGGCCCAGCAGGTGGGCGTGCAGAACATAATTGCCCGGGCGAAAGCCCTCGGCCTCGAGCCGCACTTTCCCCAGGAGCTCTCCATCAGCCTCGGCGCCGTCGCCGTCTCGCCGCTCAACATGACGCAGGCCTACGCGGCTTTCGCCAATCAGGGCCTCGGCGTGCGCCCGCGCGTCATAACCTCCATAACCGACGCGAAGGGCAGGGAGCTCTACCGGCAGGATGAGGAGCACTGGCAGGCCATCACCCCGCAGAACGCCTACATCATGGACACGCTGCTCAAGAACGTCGTCAACGCTGGCACCGGCGTGCGCGCCAAGATAGACGGGCGCGTCATCGCCGGCAAGACGGGCACGACGAACGAAGAGCGCGACGCATGGTTCATGGGCTTCTCGCCCTATCTCGTCACGGGCATCTACGTGGGGTACGACAAGGTGCAGTCTCTCGGACGCGGCGAGCAGGGCGGGCGCACCGCGGCCCCCATATTCAAGGCATACCGGTCGAAGATCGAACATCTCTATCCCGTTCAGGATTTCACCATGCCCGACGGCATCACGATGTCGGGCCTCTTCGCCTACCGGAGCGACATGCCCATGGAGGGCGCCTCGGCGACGGGCGGCGTGGAGGGAGGCGGCCATCAGGAAGACTCCCCCGGTTCCGGCGAGGACCTGATGCGCCAGATGTTCTAACACCTATCCGGGAGGTTCCCGCCATGATCCCATGGGGTTCCCTTGTGGTCTTCGTGACCCCGAAAGGCCGCCGCTACACGAAGCGCCTGACCGAAGGCCAGGACTGGCACAGCAACGAAGGCACAGTTTCCGCGGCGGACGTGGCCGGGCTCGACTTCGGGCGGGAGATACGGACGAGTTCGGGAACCCCCATCCTCGTGCAGGAGGCGACGCTTTTCGACCGTCTTCAGGGCATAAAGCGCCAGACGCAGATCATCTACGCGAAAGACATCGCCCAGATCTGCATGAAGCTCGGCGCGGGGCCCGGCCGCACCATCATCGAGGCGGGCTGCGGTTCCGGCGGCCTCACCGTGGCCCTTTCGTGGTTCTGCGGGCCGACGGGCCGCGTGGTGAGCCACGACGCCCGCGAGGAATTCGTCGCCCTCGCGCGGCGCAATCTCGACTGGGCCGGGGTCGGCGGGAATGTCGAGCTGCACCGCCGCGATGTCGCCGAAGGCTTCGCCGCCGATGGCGCCGACGCCCTCTTCCTCGACGTCCGCACCCCGTGGGAATACCTCGGGCAGGCTGTCCGCGCCGTGCGCCCGGGGGCGTCTTTCGGTTTTCTGCTGCCCACGGTCGATCAGGTCTCGCATCTGCTGCTCGGGCTGGAAAAAGGCCCCTTCGGCAACATCGAGGTCTGCGAGATATTCATCCGCCAATGGAAGGCCCTGGCCGACCGCCTGCGGCCGGAAGACCGCATGATAGCGCATACGGGCTTTCTCGTCTTCTGCCGTCATCAGGAGACCAGCGAGGATTTCATGGCCCTGCGCCCCATGGGCACGCGCGAGCGCAAGCAGGAAGCGGCGCGCCGCGAACGCCTCGGCCTCGCCCCCCTGCCCGGCTGCGATGAGCCCGACGCCGACCCCGAAGGCGACGACGGGAGCTTCTAGCACTGACATGATTGAAGAAGTGCATTCCGTCACGGTCGCCGGCGGCGGCAGCTGGGGCACGGCCCTCGCCCATCACCTGGCGTCGCTCGGCATCGCGACGACGCTTTGGCTGAGGGATGAGGCGACGGCGCGCGCCATCAGCCGGCATCATGAGAACAGGCGCTATCTGCCGGGCCTGCCGCTGCACCCGGAACTGCGGGCGACGACGGATGAAGCCTGCCTCTCCTGCCCTGCGGTTCTGCTCGCCATACCCTGCCAGCAGTTGAGGGGCTGGCTCTCGAAGCACCGAGGCGCCCTGCGCCCCGACGGCGTCTTCATCAATGCGGCGAAGGGCATAGAAAAGGGAAGCCTCGCCACGCCGAGCCGCATGGTCCGCGAAGTTCTCGGCGAAGGGGCGCGTTTCGCCGCGCTCTCCGGCCCCTCGTTCGCGAAGGAGGTCATGCGGAACCTGCCCACTGCCGTCACGCTCGCCTCTGAAGACGCGCCTCTCTGCCAGACCCTGCGGAACAGGCTGTCCGGCCCGGCCTTCCGCTGCTATTCCAGCGCCGACGTGATCGGGGTCGAACTGGGCGGCGCGCTGAAGAACGTCATGGCGATCGCCGCCGGCATCTGCGACGGACTCGGCCTCGGGCACAACAGCCGCGCCGCGCTCATAACGCGCGGCCTTGCGGAGATCAGCCGCATAGGCGTTGCCAGCGGGGCATCCGCCGCCACCTTCATGGGGCTCTCGGGCCTCGGGGATCTCACGCTGACCTGCACGGGCGACCTTTCCCGCAACCGGCAGGTCGGCCTGCGCCTCGGCAGAGGCGAACGGCTCGACGACGTTGTGCGGTCCCTCGGCATGGTGGCCGAGGGCGTGGCGACGGCTGAAGCGGCACGGGCCCTTGCGCGGAATCTGCGCGTCGAGGCTCCCGTGAGCGAGACCGTCTGCGACGTGCTGGCCTGCCGAAAATCTCCGGAAGAGGCCCTGCGGGATCTCATGGGCAGGCATCTGAAAGATGAATTCTGAAAAACGCGGAAGGCGCGCCGTTTTTCTCGACCGTGACGGCACGCTCAACCGGGACGACGGCTACGTGCATGACGCCGCGCACTGGCACTGGCTGCCGGGCGTCGTCGAGGCGATGGCGCGCCTCAAGGCGGACGGACGCCTGCTCGTCGTGGTGAGCAATCAGTCGGGCATAGCCCGCGGCTACTTCGACCGGAAGGCCCTCGAAAGCCTTGAGCGGTGGGTGGACGAAGAGCTTCGCCCGGCGGGGGCGGCCCCCGACGCCTGGTACGACTGCCCGCATCTGCCCGAGATCACGGGACCCTGCGAATGCCGAAAGCCCAGGCCGGGCCTGCTTCTGCAGGCGGCTCGCGATCTCGGCATTGATCTGGGCGAATCATGGATGGTCGGCGACCGCCTGCGCGATGTGCGGGCCGGCCGCGCAGCGGGGTGCCGCGCGGTGCTTCTCTCCCGGAGAGACTGCGATCGCGCCCGGCGCGAAGCCGAGGAAGCGGAAAAGGCGGGCGTGCCCGTATGCCCTTCGCTCGCCGAGGCAAGCGCGCTCATCCTGCGCGGGGGCAGCTGAAGCCGGTCGCCTTTTCAGCGCGGGGAACTTCAAACAGGGGCATCGGAAAAAACGGTTCAGGCGGCCCCGTCCAAAAGGCGCAGGATCTCCGCCGTCCTGTCTTCCAGAAGGGCGCGGTCGGCGCGGGTTTCCACGTTGAGGCGGAGCAGGGGTTCGGTGTTCGACATGCGCAGGTTGAAACGCCAGTCGCGGAATTCCAGGTTGACGCCGTCCACGCGGTCCTCGTGCTCTGCCTGCCCGGCGTAACGGTCGCGAACCATCTTCATCAGGGCGGGGGCGTCGGCAACGCGGCGGTTGATCTCGCCGCTGCACGGCCACGCCGCCATGCGCGACGCGACGAGCTCGGACAGCTGCGCCCCGCTGCGGGCAAGAATCGACAGGACGAGCAGCCAGGGCAGCATGCCCGAATCGCAGCAGGCGAAGTCGCGGAAATAATGGTGCGCGCTCATCTCGCCGCCGTACACGGCATTTTCGGCGCGCATGCGCTCCTTCATGAACGCGTGGCCCGTCTTGCCCATGACGGGTATGCCGCCGGCCTTGGTGACGATCTCGCGCGTGTTCCAGTACGCCCTGGGGTCGAAGAGGATCTTGCCGCCGGGGAAGCGGCGCAGCATTTCGCCGGCCAGGAGGCCGACGAGGTAGTAGCCCTCTATGAAATTGCCGTCCCCGTCATAGAAGAAGCAGCGGTCGAAATCGCCGTCCCAGGCGAGCCCGAGGTCCGCGCCCGCCTCGCGCACGGCGCCGGCCGTCGCCGCGCGCCGCTCGGGCAGCAGGGGGTTCGGCACGCCGTTCGGGAAGCTGCCGTCGGGTTCCGTCTGCCGCAGAACGAAGTCATGCGGCAGATGCGGCGTCAGTTCGGCAAGCACGAGCCCGGCGCAGCCGTTGCCCGCGTCGGCGACGATCTTCAGGGGCCGGCAACGGGCGCCGCCCTGCGCCTGTTCCAGCAGCCAGCGCACGTATTCGGCCCTGTACGACGCGGCGTGCGGCGCCGCGCCCACCGCCCGGGCGGAGCCCTTTCCGAAATCGTCCGACTTCAGCATCACGCCCACGCGCGCGGCGATGTCCTTCAGGCCGGAATCGCCGCTCAGCGGAACGGCCCCCCGGCGGACGATCTTGAAGCCGTTTTCGTCCGCCGGATTGTGGCTGCCCGTCACCATGATGCCGGCGTCAAAGGGATGGCGCGCCGCGGCGTGGTAAATCTCCTCCGTGCCGCAAAGGCCGATGTCCGTCACGTCGGCGCCGCCTGCGGAAAGGCCCTCGCAAAGCGCCGCGGAGAGTTCCGGGCCGGAAAGCCGGGCGTCATGGCCGACGACCACGCTTTTCGCCCCGAGCGCTTCCGTCACGGCCCGCCCAAGGGCGCGGGCCAGGGGCGCGTCTATCTGGGAGGGAACGCGGCCGCGGACGTCATACGCCTTGAAGCTCGAAAGATCCGCCATGCGTCCCCTAGGCCTCCTCGTCCTGAACGTCGCCTATCCAGTTCTGAAGGGCGTCAATGATCTTGCGGGCCTGCGCCGCGCTCGAAATGGTGAATTTCGACTGCTGGCGGTACTCCCCGCCGCTCTTCCTGTAGCGGCGGATGACGTATTTGTCCGGCCCGTAGTCATCCGTCTGGGGCCTCCACTCCTGATAGCGGAAAAGCACCGTGGCCCAGGAGCCCTTGCTCAAAACGACCTTGTCCAGCTCCTTTATCAGAAGCTGCCCGTTCTCTTCGTATTCGACAGAGAGGTCTTCGACGCGTTCGTTCACAGATTCCTCCGATTTTCAGGAAACGGCAAAGGAAAAGGCCCGCGCGTCGGCGCGGGCGTCAGGGGCGGCATGCGGCGCTAGCCGGCGTAATCGGCCAGAACGCCCTTGACCGACTCGGGCAGTTCGGGCTTGGTGATGGTGAATTCTTCGGGCGTGGGGCCGTAATAGCCGGCTGTCATCTTCGCCGCGTTCGAGACGGCCATGAGCTGCTCGGGATTGTTCAGCTCGCCGCCGTGGGAAAGCTTGCGGCCGAGAGAGCCGAGAAGGATTTCCGATCCCGAAACGACCTTGAGGGCGGGCATTAGATCCTTCATGCTTTTCCTCCTCCTGTTGAAGAGCTGACCTATTTGTACCCGTTCGACGGACGAAACGCAAGCCGCGCGCGCCTGCGCCGCAGGGCGAAGAAATCCCGCAGAAGGGCCGCGCATTCACGGCTCATCACGCCGCCCATGTGCCAGACGGGCTCTCCCGGGCAGGCCGGGGCGTCCAGATACTCGGCCCGGGAAACGACGGCGCCGGCAAGGGCGTCGGCCGCCCCGTAGACGATGCCTGCGAGGCGGGCCTGAACGATGGCCGCCGCGCACATGGCGCACGGCTCAAGCGTGGCGACCAGGACGCAGCCGTTCAGCCTGTAGTTGCCGACGGCGCGCCCGGCCTCCCGCAGGGCCAGGATCTCCGCATGGGCCGTCACGTCGTTCAGGGCGGCGCAGGCATTGCGGCATTCGGCGAGGATGCGGCCCGACGCATCGGCGATGACGGCGCCGACGGGCACCTCCCCTTCCGCCGCCGCCAGGCCGGCCTGCGCTATCGCCCGGCCCATGAGCCCGTTCCAGTCGAGCCCCGGGGGCGGCGCGGGGCACGGACCGGCCGGGACGAACGCGCGTATGCGGCTACAGGATGACAATTTTCGCGATGTGCGCCACGACCTCATCGGGCGTGTCGCAGTGGGTCACGAGCCGGTCTATCTCGGAGGCCTCTATGAAGCCGCGCTCGACCATAGTGCCCCGCAGCCATTCGCTGAAGCCCTTCCAGTAGGCCGAATCGTAGAGCACGATGGGGAAGGGGCGTATCCGCCTTGTCTGGGCGAGCACGAAGGCCTCGGAAAGCTCGTCTATCGTGCCCATGCCGCCGGGCATGACCACGTAGGCCATGGAATACTTGACGAACATGAGCTTGCGCAGGAAGAAGTAGCGGAAATTGCAGCGCGTCTTCACATACTCGTTGCAGCCCTGCTCATGCGGCAGGTGGATGTGCAGGCCGACGGAGACGCCTCCGGCGTCGGAGGCGCCCTTGTTGGCGGCTTCCATGATGCCGGGCCCGCCGCCGGAAATGATGCCGTAGCCGGCCTGCGCCAGCCGGTTCGCTATCTGCTCCGCATCCTGGTATTCCTTGCTGTCGGGCTTGCAGCGCGCCGAGCCGAAAATTGAGATGCAGGATTTCTTGATGGCGTTGAGCTCCTCAAGCCCCTGCACGAGCTCCGCCATGATGCGGAAGGTGCGCCAGGATTCGGTGGTGAGGGATTGCAGGTCATCCACTATGTTCTGCTGAAGATCGAACATTCTGCCTCCTTTTCGTCAGTGTTGGTGCAAGGGCGCCTTTCCCGGCCGCGCGGCGCCGGTTCAGGCAAGCTCCCCCGGCCTCAGGCGGCGCGCCGCATCGAGCACGGCGTCCGCATCCTGCGGCGGCAGGAACACGCTTTCCCTTCTGCCGCGGAACCACGTTATCTGCCGCTTCGCGTACATGCGGGTGTTGTGCAGCCACAGGCGGCGGCACTCGGCGGCATTGATGCGGCCCTTGAGAAAGGCGAAGGCCTCGGCGCACCCGATTCCCGACCAGCCCGGCGCGCGGCCGTCGCCGCAACGCGAAAGAGCCCGCCGCGCCTCATCCATGGCCCCGCCCGCCAGCATGCCGTCCATCCTCCGGGCGAGCCTGGGCTCAAGCCATGGCAGGCGCGCGTCAAGAACGAGCAGGGGGCCCCTGCACAGGGGTTCGGCCATGGCGTTCTCATGCCACCAGCTGAAAGGCCGGCCTGTGGCCTGCAGCACCTCGAGGGCGCGCACGATGCGCTGCCTGTCGTTCGGGTGGATGCGCGCCGCATAGGCGGGGTCATGGCGGGCCAGTTCGGCATGGAGCGACGGCGCGCCCTCCGCATCCATCCTGGCCTCAAGCGAGGCCGAAACGGCGGGATCGGTGGGGGGGATGGCGGCTATGCCGTGCAGAAGCGCATGGAAATACATGCCCGTGCCCCCGACGAGCAGGGGCGTTCTGCCCCGTTCGAGCACCTGGCGGACGCGCCCGGCGGCGAGATCTCCCCACTGCCCCGCGCTCATCTTCCGATCGGTGGCCAGAAAGCCGTAGAGATGGTGGGGCGCCCGCGCCCGTTCCTCGGCGGTCGGCTGGGCGCAGATGAGAGGGAAATCGGCGTAGACCTGACGGGAATCGGCGTTGATGATCTCGCCGTCCAGCCTTTCGGCCAGCATGAGCGCGAGGGAGGTCTTGCCGGAGCCCGTCGGCCCGGCGAAACAGATCACCGGCAGGCCGGAGCCGCCCATCAGGCGGGCCTGCCCTCGGCTGACTCCGGACGCGCCTTCAGGCGCTCCAGCAGGGCCGGCTCGACATTGGCGGGCACGAGCCCGCTGATGTCGCCGCCCTGGGCGGCCACCGTCTTGACTATGGTCGAGCTGATGTAGAGCCATTTGTAGTCGGTCATCAGAAAGACCGTCTGCATCTCCTTCTTCAACCGGCGGTTCATGAGGGCTATCTGGAACTCGTACTCGAAATCCGAAACGGCCCTCAGCCCGCGCAGAAGGGCGCACACGTGCTGCCTTTCAGCGAATTCGACGGTCAGGCCGGCATAGGGCATGACCGTGACGCGGGGCTCGCCGGCAAGGGCCTCCGTCGCAAGGGCCACGCGTTCCTCCAGGGGAAAGAGGGGCGTCTTCGGCGTGTCCCTGGCGACGGCGACGATGATCCTGTCGAAGACGTCCAGGCCTCGCTCGATGAGGCTCAAATGGCCGTTCGTCACGGGGTCGAACGTGCCGGGATACAGGGCGCATCTCATTGCGTTTCCTCCGTCCTGTCCGCGCCGCCCGGCCGGTGGCGCCAGATGCGCACGCGCGTCTGCCCGAAAAGGCGCTCGGCGACTTCCCGCAGGGCGTCCGGCACGGTGAAGCGCAGATCCTTTTCCGTCTCGGCCGACACGAGCGCTCCGTCCGCAAGCCAGCCCTTCTCCACGAGGAAGCGGAGCGCCGGCGAGACGAGATCCTTCCGGTACGGCGGGTCTATGAAGACCAAGCCGAAGGGTTCAGCCGCGCCGCGCCGCAGAAAGCCCAGGGCGTCGTCGGTGACGACGTCGACGCGCTCCCCAAGGCCGAGGGAGGCGACGTTGGCGCGCAGGCAGCGCAGTATGCGCGGCGAGTTCTCCACGACGAGCGCACGCCGCGCGCCCCGGCTCAGGGCTTCGAGGGCGAGGCTGCCGCTGCCGGCGAATATGTCCATGACCGAGACCTCTTCCCAGAGGATGCCGCGCGCGCCGAGCATGGAGAAAAGCGCTTCGCGGGTGCGCCCCATGGCGGGGCGGCAGTCCGCCCCCTGCGGGCTTTTCAGCAGTCGGCCGCCAAGGGCCCCGGCGATGATGCGCATACGCCCGCCTACATTCTCGAAATGAGACGTGTCAGATAGAATTCCATCTTGGCGAGGGCGTCTTCGATATCGGTCTGCTGCTCCCACGGGCGGCTGTCGATATCGGCGAGCTTCTCCCGGAACTTCGCCCACTTGCGCTCCACTTCTTCCGTGAGGAACTTCCAGTCGATGGCGGGCCGGGCCTCCTTGTCATGCAGGACCGTTTCGCGCACGGTCTCGCCTTCGACCGTTATCTCCTCAAGGTAGTCGGGCACGATCGGGGTGAGGCCATAGCGTTCCCTGACGAGGCCGGCGAGCGCGTCCTGGGCGGAGGCCTCGCCGTGGACGAGCACGACCTTCGTGCCGCCGGCGGCGAGGGGCCTGAGCCAGTCGAGCAGCTGCGTCTGCCCCGCATGCGCCGAAAAGCCGTTGATCGTGAAGATGCGCGCGGCGATATCGACGTCCTCGCCGAAGAGCGTGATCTTCCCGGCCTTCTCGACGATCTTCCGCCCGGGCGTGCCCACGGCCTGATAGCCGACGAAGACGATGCTCGCCCCGGGTTTCCAGATGTTGTGGCGCAGATGGTGCTTTATGCGGCCGGCGTTGCACATGCCCGAGGCCGAGATGACGATCGCCGGGCCGGAGAGCGAGTTGAGCGCCTGGGATTCCTGGGCGCTCAGGGTGTAGCGCAGGTTCGGCAGCTCGAAGACGTCGTCGCCCTTGGCGAGGTTCGCGGCCGTCCTTGCATCGAAAAGCTCCCGGCTGTGCGAGAATATCTCGGTCGCGCGTATGGCGAGGGGGCTGTCCACGAAGACGGGCATGTCGGCGGGCAGCTTGCCCTGCGCGGCCAGGGTGTGCAGGCAGTAGAGTATCTCCTGCGTCCGCTCCACGGCGAAGGCGGGGATGATGACCTTTTCGCGGTGGGAATAGCTCCATTCTATCGCCTGCGCCAGCTCGTCTATGCTCGTGGCCTCGTTCTTGTGGTCCCGGTCGCCGTAGGTGGACTCCATGAAGACGTAGTCGGCATGCGGCGGCGCCTCGGGATCGCGGACGATGAGGGCGTTCGGGCGGCCTATGTCGCCTGAAAAAATGATGGACGTCGTCCTGCCGTCCTCGACCGCCTCGAGGCGGATGGTGCCCGAACCGAGTATGTGCCCGGCCTCGTAGTAGACGACGCGTATGCCCGGGGCGGGCTCGAAAGCGGCATGGTAATCGACGGGGCGCAGAAGGCCGGACGCCTTCTGCGCGTCCTCGATGGTGTACAGCGGGGCCGGGGGCGTGCCGAGGCCGCGGCGCTCGTATTTGCGGGCGGCGTTGCGCGCCTCCATCTCCTGGATGTGGGCGCTGTCCTGCAGCATGATGTCGAGCAGCTCGGCGGTTGCGCGGGTGCAGTATATGGGGTTGCGGAACCCCTCTTTCGCGAGCATCGGCAGAAGGCCGGAATGGTCGATGTGCGCGTGGGTGACGAGGACGAAATCGACGTTTTCAGGCCGGTAGGGGCGCACGTTTCTGTTGCGCTCTTCAATCGCCTTGTTGCCCTGATGCATGCCGCAGTCCACGAAGAAACGCTTTCCGCAGGCCTCCACGGCGTAACAGGAACCGGTCACGGTGCGCGCCGCGCCGAGAAATTGTATTTTCATGCATGCTCCGCTTGTTCTCAGTTGACATTTTCCCGCGGGGCCTGGCGGCAAAGGCCGCTGCGCCCCGCGCCCGCGCTTGTTTCAAGGCTTTCCATCCACATATCCCGAGGGTGGAACGCTGTCAAATGGCCGCCGCCTTCAGGCCCCCCGCCCCCGCCGCTCTCCGCGGCCTCCGGCGGATGTCCGCAAAATTGTGAGGTTTTTCTCACGATAATTCATGCCGTTTCGGGCCGCCGCCGGGAAATCGGGCGTTTTCAGAGCGGCGCGCCCCTTGACGCAGGCCTTCAACATGGGCTATTTATTCGGTAATCTGCATACCCAGCCGTAGCATGGTGCTTCGGCGGGTCTTTCTGGGGACTGTCTGTAGAAAAGGACAAACTTATGAGGAACGGCACCAAAATGCTGCTGCTGACGGCGATAGTCATGGCCGGCGCTGCATGTCTGTTGTTCCGAGGCGCGGAAGGCACGAATGCGGCCCCCGCTCTCGCTGCGACCGACAGCGGCGCACCTGCTGCCATGGTTCTCTTTCCCGTGAGCAATCAGCCCAGTTCCGGGGCTATGGGCATGAAACCTGTGGTCTTCAGCCACAAGCTTCACGAGTCCACTGTTCAGGAGTGTGAATCCTGTCACCACACCGGCGATCCGGTGGCATGCAGTTCGTGCCACACGGTCGAGGGCAAGAAAGACGGCAACTTCGTCACTCTTGACCGCGCCATGCACGCCGACAACATCATTCAGCGCAAGGGTGGCCGCACGCCGCAGAGCTGCGTGAGCTGCCACGAAAAGCGCTACAGCCAGCGCAACGAATGCGCCGGTTGCCACGCCGTCGTCACCCCCAGGCGCGATGCCGCCTGGTGCGCCGTGTGCCATACCGGCGTGGAAGGCATGAGCGCGATCCAGACCGCCGAGGCCCTCGCCGGCAGGATGGATCCCGACGTCAACGAAGAGCTGGCCCGGAAGGCCCTCGCCGCCAAGAAGCCGGTGCAATATGCGGATCCGGGCGCCATGGCGCTCAAGGTGAGGATCGACGCGCTCGTCGACAAGTACGAAGCGAACGTGTTCAACCACGCCCGCCACGTCAACTCCTTGATGAACCGCATCTCCGGCGACAAGCTGGCCCAGGCTTTCCACTCGGCCCCCGAGACTCTCTGCCAGACCTGCCACCACCACAGCCCCGCTTCGGCCACGCCGCCCAAGTGCGTCAGCTGCCATACGCCCGGCATCGACAAGCAGAATCCCGGCCGTCCCCCGCTCAAGGCCGCCTACCACCTGCAGTGCATGGGCTGCCATGACGGCATGAACGTCAGGCGCCCGGCCAAGACCGACTGCACCGGCTGCCACAAGGAGCGCGTCGCGCAGAAGGGAGGTTCGAAGTAATGAATCGCAGAAAATTCCTTGCCTTTCTCGGCAGCGCGAGCGTAGTCACGGCTGCGGGCGTCACCGCGACCGCGACCCCCGCCAAGGCCGGCGTGCATACGTTCCCCTACTATCCTGAAAGCTACGGCGTGCTGCACGACACGACCCGCTGCGTCGGCTGCCGCCGCTGCGAGCAGGCCTGCAACATCGTCAACAACCTTCCCAAGCCCGAAAAGCCGTTCACCGACACGAGCGTCTGCGAAACCCGCCGCCGCACCTCCGCCAAGCAGTGGACCGTCGTCAACAAGTACACGATGAACGGCAAGCCGGTGTTCCGCAAGCTGCAGTGCTTCCACTGCAACGATCCGGCGTGCGCCTCGGCCTGCTTCGCCAAGTGCTTCTCGAAACAGCCCGACGGCAGCGTGCAGTACGACGGAACGCAGTGCGTGGGCTGCCGCTACTGCATGATCGCCTGCCCCTTCTACGCCCCCGGCTTCCAGTATGACGAGGCGTGGGATCCGCTGGTTCAGAAGTGCACCTTCTGCAAGCCGCGCCTCGACAAAAACGAGCTGCCCGGCTGCGTCGAGGCCTGCCCCATGGAGGCTCTGACCTTCGGCCGCCGTACCGACCTCATCAAGGTCGCCCGCGCGCGCATCGCCGGCAGCCCCGACAAATACCTCGACTACATCTACGGCGAGCACGACGCCGGCGGCACGGCCTGGATGGTCCTGGCCCCCGCCAATCCGAAAGGCCCCAAGGTTCCGCCGGAGAATCCCGCCCTCGCCGCCCCCGAACTCAAGCAGATCGGCCTGGACACGCACCTCGGCAACCAGCCGATGGGTGAACTGACCTACGGAGCCCTCGGCGCCGTGCCCATGATCGTCTCCTTCTGGCCCGTCCTCTTCGGCGGCGCGTGGGCCATGACCAAGCGCCGCGAGGCCATGCACAAGGCCGAGCAGGAGAAGACCGTGCGCGAGGCCCGTGAAGACGTGACGGCGGCCGTGGACGCCGTGGTGCGCAAAATTCAGGAGACCGAAGGCGACGGCGCCGCCGACCGTGCCCGCAAGGCAATGGCGGAAGCACTGAAAGCCCGTGAAGATGCGGCCGCAAAGCACGGGGAGGATGCGTAAATGGAAAATCACGCTATCAACATTCCCATTCCCACCCGGGAGAAAATGTTCAACATGTCCCCGCTGCTGCGGCCGACCTTGGGGAACATCATCACGTGGATCATTCTGTCCGTGGGCCTGGTGATTACCATCATCCGCTTCACCCAGGGCATCGGCTCCGTCGCCAACCTTGACGACAACGCCCCCTGGGGCATGTGGATCGGCTTCGACCTGCTCTGCGGCGTCTGCCTCGCGGCCGGCGGCTACTTCACCACCGTCGCCTGCTACGTCATGGGCATGAAGCACTTCCACTCCGCCGCCCGCCCGGCCGTGCTCACGGCCTTCCTGGGCTACCTCTTCGTGGTGGTCGCGCTTCTGTACGACCTGGGCCATCCGCTGCGTCTGCCCTTCATGTTCTTCTTCCCCGGCACGACCTCCGTGCTCTTCGAAGTCGGCCTGTGCGTCGCCACGTACCTGACGGTGCTCTTCACCGAGTTCTCCGTCGCCCCGGCCGAGTGGCTCTCCCGCCGTTTCCCCATCGCCCTCAAGTGGCGTTTCTTCGTCAACAAGATCAACATCCTGCTGACGATCTTCGGCGTGACCCTGTCCACCCTGCACCAGTCTTCGCTGGGCTCTCTCTACCTGATCTGCCCCGGCAAGCTGCATCCGCTGTGGTACTCGCCCTTCCTGCCGATGTTCTTCTTCGTGAGCTCCATGGTGGCCGGTTCATCCATGGTCATCTTCGAGGGCTTCTTCGCGCATAAGGGCGTGCATCAGTACATGGACGCGCAGCATCTTCGCGAGAGCGACTGCGTGATATTGAGCTTCGCCAAGGCCGCCTCATTCATCCTGATGGCCTACTTCATGCTGAAGTTCATCGACATGCTCGTGCAGGCCAACATCCCCTACCTCTTCACCGGCTACGGCCTGTGGTGGATGGTCGAGATGTTCGGCTTCGTGCTCCTGCCCGCCCTCCTGTACGCCAAGGGTTCGCGTGACGGCAACGTCAGGCTCTGCCAGTACGCCTCCATGAATGCTGTCGCCGGTATCGTCCTGAACCGCTTCAACATCTCCATGATCGCGTTCAACTACCAGCTCCCCGCCGCCGAACGCTACTTCCCGAGCATCTGGGAAATCTGCATCTCCGTCTTCGTGGTGACCCTGATCGTTACCAGCTACCGCTTCATCGTCTACCACATGCCGATTTTGTACGAACATCCCGATTTCAAGGATGCCCATTAGGCAGAAGGAGAACGAAATGGAATTCCCCATCTTCTATGACTACTTTCTCTTCACCAAGAGTTTTGCCTACGTCATGATGTTCATAGTGCTGCCGTTCTACGTCCTCTACTGGAACACGGTGCTCTACCCCATCAAAAAGAAGCGCAACAACACGAAGTAAAGAGAAAACGCCGACCGAACGGGGAGGCACAGGCCGCGCAGGCGGCCTGCCTCCCCGTTTTTCACGCTGACAAAGAAGCAAACGGAGGTCTCCATGTGCCTTGCCATACCCGCCCAGATCGTCGAAATTGAAAATGCCGACATGGCCCGTGTGCGCGTGGGAAACAGCGAGACCTATCTGCGCGCGTCCCTCATGCTCCTGCCCGAGCCGCCGAAGGTGGGCGACTACCTGATCGTGCACGCCGGCTTCGCCATACGCTCCATGCCGCCCGAGGAGGCGCTGCAATCCCTGGAGGCATTGCGCGAATTCGCCGAGGCCGGTGCCGCGGCCGGCCAGCTCGACTAGGCTTCCGCCCGGGGCATCGGCATCGGCTCAAGGCCGCTCCGCCCATCCCCCGCGACGCGCGGCAAGAAAAGCCCCCTGAAAAATCAGGGGGCCTGTTTTTTTCCGGTGAAGGACGACGCCCGCATCTCAATCGCCCTTGCGGGCCGCCTCGCGCAGAACCTCGGCGATGACCGCGCACACGCGCTCCACCTCTATGGGCTTGGAGATGTGCGCGTTCATGCCGGCCTCAAGGGCCCGATGCACGTCATCGGAAAAGGCGTTCGCCGTCATGGCGACGATGGGCAGCCGGGCCAGATCTTCACGCCCGTTCGCCCTGATGGCCCGCGTCGCCGCGTAGCCGTCCATGACAGGCATCTGAACGTCCATCAGCACGAGATCGTAGCGGCCTGCCGGGGCGCTGCAGACCTTGTCCACGCCTTCCTGCCCGTCACAGGCCGTGTCTATGTCGAAGCCGACGGCCTGCAGAAGCTCCACGGCGATCTCGCGGTTCATCTCGTTGTCGTCGACGATGAGGAGCTTCCTGCCCTCAAGGCCGTCAGCCTTCCCTTCAGGCCCCTGCGCCGCCGCGCCGCCCTCCTTTTCCTCCGCTGATGCGGCTGTGTCCGCCTTGAGCGAAAGCGAGAGGGTGAACGTGCTCCCCTCGCCGGGCTCGCTCTCGACCGTGATCGTGCCGTTCATGAGGTTGACCAGGGAATGCACGATGGCCATGCCGAGGCCGGTGCCTTCTATCTTGCTCGTGCGGCTGTCGGTGGCCCGCGTGAAAGGCTCGAAGATGTGCTTCACGAACTCGGGGGGCATCCCCATGCCCGAATCGCTGAAGACGAAACGGTAGGCGTAGTATCCCGCAAGGGTTGACGGCACCTCGGCAGCCTCCAGCCCGAAATGCCCGCCTTCGGGCGTGAACTTGACGGCATTGCCGAGTATGTTGCTGCAGATCTGCATGAGGCGGAACTCATCGCCCATGACGTTGACATGCTGCACGCCCTCGCAGGCGAGGATGAATTTCTGCCCGCGCACTTCGGCCTGCGGACGGAACATGATGTCGAGGCCCTCGAAGAACTTGTTCAGGCTGAAGCCCTTTTCGGAAAGCTTGATCGTGCCGCTCTCTATGCGCGACATGTCGAGCACTTCGTTGACGAGCTGAAGCAGATGGCGGCCTGAAAGCGCGATCTTCTTCAGGCAGTCCCCGACGCGCGCGGGGTCGTCCATGTGCTGCAGGGCTATTTCGGTCATGCCCGTTATGCCGTTGAGGGGGGTGCGGATGTCGTGCGACATGCGGGAAAGGAAATCAGTCTTCGCCGAACTCGCCTGCATGGCGGCGGCGTAGGCCTCCTTCAGGGCGTAGGCGGTGCTCTCCTCGCGAGCCCTCGTTTCGGTCACGTCCTTGATGCTGCACATGGCGATGATGTCGCCCGTCGTCGGCACGCGTATGAGCAGAAGCGTATGGCGCAGAACGGCCGGCTTTTCGCGGTAGGCCGTGCACTGGTATTCGAAGGTCAGCTCGGTGCGCCCCAGCCGGTAGGCGTCGAGCAGATAGGCGACGTCGAGGTTTTTCAGGTAGGTTTCGCGGTCGTAGTCGGCGACGTGGAGCTCCGCCCACCTGCGGAAGAAGGACGAGGCACGGCAGGGGATCTCGTAGCCCATGAGGCTGACGATGGGCATGCTCTTGCCGTTGATGCGCTCGTAGATCTCATCCTCCAGAAGGTTGAGAGAGACGTTGACGTTGTAGACCGAGATGGATTCGGAGATTATCGCCTGGCGGTACTGCTCCTCCTGCGTCAGCGTCAGCCGCAGGGAGAGATTGTGCTCCTCTATCTTTCTGTTGAGCTTTTCAAGCTGCACCTTCTGCTGCTCCGCCCCCTCCAGGGCGAGCCGCAGGCGCTGCTGCGTTTTCTGCTCCTCAAGCTTCAGGCTCGTGATGTCCTGCAGGGCCAGAAGCGCCTGCGCCACGCGGCCGTCGCGGAAGGCCGTCGCGATGAGGGACGCCTTCTCCCAGTAGTCGTCCCTGCCGGCGATCCGGTACTCGGTCTGGTTGAAGGCTTCTCCGCCGGTGAGCCTGTCGAGCGCGAAGAGCTCCTGGCTGGCCTTCTCGCCGCACAGCAGGCGGAAGTGGTCGTGGAAGTCGCTCAGGGGGCCGCTCTTGACAAGGCAGCAGGCAGCCTGCGGGTTCTCGGGCCCTCCGTTTTCCCCCTGCGCCGGTATGCAGAAACGTTCCCGCCATGCGGCGAAAGCTTCCTCCCCCGAGCCCGTGCGCATCCCCTCATCCGTCTCGTCAAGGAAGGTGTAGGTGCCCGCGGCGAAATCCAGAAGGCAGAATCCCACGTACATGCGCTGCACGCTGTTGATGATTTTGAAGGCCTCGACGTTCTTTTCCTTCAGCTGCTTCTCCTGCCGCCGTGCGACGGAGACGAGGGCCACCATGACGAGTATGAATATGACCGACGTCAGGCAGAAGGCCATCATGAAATCGCGGTTCGTCTCGGACAGGATCTTGGCATTGAATTGCGAGGGCACCGTTTTCACAAGGAAAAGGCGCCCGTGCCACAGCGGCATGACGAAGGCGGAGGCATTCCCCTCCTTGTCGTCATAGGTACGGGAAAAAGACTCTCCCCGTTCAAAGGCCTCCTGCAGCTGCCTGCGGCTGTCCGCACCCGCATTTTTTGAAAGATACTCTTCCGAAAGGACGTTCCCCCTCTCCCCCCCGGTGGAGACGAGGATCCGCCCCTGTGCGTCGCAGATGTAGTCGTTTGTCGGGACGTCGAAATACGACGTCTTGAGAAGGTCCTTGAGGTCGGACAGTTCGATCGTGCCGGCTAGAGCGCCGACTATCCCCTCTTCCTCCTCGTAGACGGGCGTGTAGAAGAGGAGTATCGCCCGGTGCGCGCCTGCGGACGAATCGACGACGACGGTATCGGTGCGCCCGGAAAAAGCGGGGATGAGATAATGCCGGTCGGGGAAATATGCGGCCTTTTCCCCCATCGTCATGACCACGCCGCTTCTGTAGACGAAGAAGAGCTCCCTGAAGGACGTGTTCCTCTTTTCGGCTTTCAGCCGCACGGCCATGGCGTCGCGCGAGCCGGCCAGGGGCCTTGCGAACGACCGGGCGGACTGCTTGAGCGCCATTTCGGCCTGGGAGAAGAACGCATTGAAGTACTGCGCCGCATCCTTGGAGCTTTGCTCGAGAAATGACTCGTTGCGCGAAAGGATCCGCTCGGTGCTGACGCGCCGCAGTATCAGCTGCGAGGCGAACAGAAGAACGAAAAGAACGACGACCCCGATTATCAGAATCTTGATGTCGAGCCTCTGCTGGTTTTTCACAAGACCCCTCGTCCGTATTTGCCAGAAACGCCGCGCCGCCGGAAAGGCCGGGACAGTTCCGCAAAAGAAGCGGCCCCCGGAAAAACTCCGCTTGCAAGCCGCCGATGCTTGACATATACAGAACAAACGCCTTTCACGCCACCCCCTTCGCGTCGGCGCCCCGAAGGCTTTCGCGTCCGGCGGCTTCCGCTTCGCCCCGTGCGAAAACCCGGCGCCACGCGCCCCCATACCGCATCGAGGCAATCATGCATCTGCCCGTCCCCGTAACAACCATCGGCCTGCTCGTTCTTTCCAATGTCTTCATGACCTTCGCCTGGTACGGCCATCTGCGCTACAAGGGCATGGCCCTGCCCGTCGTCATCCTCTCGAGCTGGGGGCTGGCGTTCTTCGAATACATGCTGCAGGTTCCGGCCAACCGCATAGGCTACGGCCATTTCTCCGCGGCCGAGCTCAAGACCATACAGGAGGTCGTCTCCCTCACCGTCTTCATGGCCTTCTCGGTCTTCTGGCTGCACGAAAGCCTGCGCTGGAACCATGTCGTCGGCTTCGCGCTCATCGTGGCGGCCGCATGGATCATCTTCGAGAAGTGGTGATGTTCACCCTTTCCGTCACCGCTCTCGCCATCTGCTGCGCAGGCGCCTTCGTCGGCGGCTTCATCGATTCCATCGCCGGCGGCGGCGGGCTCATAACCCTGCCGGCCCTGCTCATCGCCGGCGTGCCGCCGCACAGCGCCCTCTCGGCGAACAAGTTCAGCGCCTGCCTCGGCACCTGCGCGGCCCTCGGCGCCTTCTCCAAAAGCGGCCTCGTCCAGTGGCGCGCGGCGCTGACGGGCGTGCCCTTCTCGCTTCTCGGCTCCTATTTCGGGGCAATGCTCGCCCTGTCCATCGACAGCGCCATCCTGAGCAGGGTGCTCGTGGCCCTGCTGCCGCCGGCCATGCTGCTCACCCTTCTGCCCGCCCGCCGCGACGACGCGACGGCAGCGGAAGTGGCCGGCCCGCGCCTCTGGCTCGCGCTGCCCGCGCTCTGCTTCGCAATCGGCATGTACGACGGCTTCTACGGCCCGGGAACGGGCAGCTTTCTCATCATCGCCTTCCACTGGCTCCTGCGCATGCGGCTTCTGGCGGCATCGGCGACCGCAAAGGTCCTGAACCTCGGCTCGAACGTCAGCGGCGTCGTCACCTTCATCGCGACGGGCAACATGTTCTGGGCGGCGGGCATACCCATGGCGGCCGCCTGCATCACGGGCAACTGGATGGGCAGCCGCCTCGCCATCCGCACGGGGGCCGGAACCGTCAGGCGCTTTCTTCTGCTCACGCTGGG
>JAEEGL012779912.1_pt1 | contig 29823 bp, 23 predicted proteins | sample 9134231 | NCBI WGS metagenome assembly JAEEGL01 (sample SAMN16246548, study PRJNA631951) | gut metagenome | biome: gut microbiome; feature: rumen; material: fiber-attached | host: Bos | place: Iran: Karaj | collected 2018-10
AGGAGTACAAATGGACGTTTCTAATTTTACCGACAAATCAAAATTAATAATTAATTCGGCAAATACTATCACAACACAAAACAGAAACCCAGAAATTAAAGATCTTCACATGATGGTTGCCTTCTTAGAAGAACCAGGTGGTATTGTAAGAGGCTTATTAGAGACAATGGATGTTGATTGTGATTCTTTAAAATCTGTAATCCAATCTGAAATAGATAGAATTCCAAAGATGGAAGGAACAGTTCAAGTTAAGTTTGCACCAGAAGTCGAAAAGGCGCTTGATGAAGCAGATAAACAAGCTAAGTCAATGAAAGACGAAAGAATTGGATGTGAACATTTGATGCTTGGGCTTTTAGCTTCTGCAACGGAAAATTTAAAGAATATTTTTAAAGCATATAGAATTGATAAAAAAGGATTCTTATCTGCTCTAAAAAATATTAGAGAAAACGTTAAAGTAGAAGAAGATATGCCAGCTGATTATGATGTTCTTACCAGATATGGAAAGCTAGTAACAGAGCTTGCTAAAGAGAACAAATTAAATCCAGTTATTGGTAGAGATGATGAAATTAGAAATGTAATTAGAATATTAACAAGAAAAACAAAAAATAATCCAGTTTTAATCGGTGAACCAGGTGTTGGTAAAACAGCAATTGTTGAAGGATTAGCACAAAGAATTATAAGAGGCGACGTTCCAACAAGTTTAAAAGGTAAAACAATCTTTGAACTTGATCTTGGACTTTTAGTTGCTGGTGCTAAATATAAAGGTGACTTTGAAGAAAGATTAACAACAATTCTTAAGATAATTGATGAAGCTGGTGGAGATATAATTCTATTTATTGATGAGATTCACAACTTAGTTGGTGCAGGTGGAGGAGGAGATGGATCTATGGATGCATCTAACCTATTAAAACCAAAACTAGCAAGAGGAGAATTGCACTGCGTTGGTGCAACAACACTTGATGAGTATAGAGAATACATTGAAAAAGATCCAGCCTTAGTTAGACGTTTTCAACAAGTTTTGGTTCCAGAGCCAACAGTTGAAGATACAATAACAATTCTAAGAGGTATTCAAGAAAAATTTGAAATCTTCCATGGTGTTAAAATAACTGACCAAGCAATGATTGCAGCAGCAACACTTGCTAATCGTTATATAACAGATAGATTTTTACCTGATAAAGCTATAGACCTAATTGATGAGGCCTGCGCTATGATAAGATCTGAAATGGAATCAATGCCAACAGAACTTGATGTTGTATCAAGAAAAATTATGCAATATGAGATTGAGGAAAAGTCATTAGAGAAAGAAGAAGATAATCAATCTGCAAAAAGACTTATGGATGTTAGGAAAGAACTAACAAAAATGCGTGATGAATTCCAAAATATGAAACTTTCTTGGGAGCAAGAAAAGAAAAATATCAGTAGAATTCAAAAATTAAAACAAAAAATTGATGAAGTAAATGCAGAAATCGAAGCTGCTGAAAGAAATTATGATCTAAATAAAGCAGCACAATTAAAATATCAAGAACTTCCTAACTTAAAAACAGTTCTTCAACAAGAAGAAAAAGAAATAGAGAAAAATAATCAAGGAAAGAAAACACTTTTAAGAAATAAAGTAACTGAAGAAGAAATTGCATCAGTTGTTGCAAAGATGACTGGTATTCCAGTTGAAAAACTTCAAGAAGGTGAAAGAGAAAAACTACTTCACTTAGAAGATATTCTTCATGAAAGAGTTGTTGGACAAGATGAAGCTGTTAAGAAGGTATCAGAAGCGATTTTAAGAGCAAGAGCAGGAATTGCAAATCCAAACAGACCAATTGGATCATTCCTATTCTTGGGACCAACTGGTACTGGTAAAACAGAGCTTGGTAAAACATTGGCTGCAACACTATTTGATGATGAAAAGAATATGGTTAGATTTGACATGAGTGAGTACATGGAAAAATTTAGCGTAACAAGACTTCTTGGTGCACCTCCAGGATATGTAGGGTATGAAGAAGGTGGCCAACTTACAGAAGCTGTTAGAAGAAAACCATATTGTGTACTTCTATTTGATGAGGTTGAAAAAGCTCATCCAGATGTATTTAATATCTTCTTACAGATTCTAGATGATGGTAGAGTAACAGACTCTCAAGGTAGAACAGTAGATTTTAAAAATACAATTATAATTCTTACATCAAATATTGGTTCTAGAGTAATTTTAGATAGTATAGCTGAGCATCAAGCAATAACTCAAGATGCAAAAGATCAAATTTTAGATTTACTAAAGGAACACTTTAGACCAGAATTTTTAAACAGGCTTGACGAAACAATTTACTTTAGAGCACTTACTAAAGATGTTGTATTTGGAATTACCAAACTAATTCTAAAAGGTGTTGCAGAAAGAATGAAAGATCAAGACATAAGACTTACATTTACAGATAACTCTATTAAATGGTTAGTTGAAGTTGGATATGATATGGAATTTGGTGCAAGACCACTAAGAAGAATTGTTCAAGCACAAGTTGAAACAATGATAGCTAGAAAGATAATAGCAAGAGAAATCGTACCAGGAGATGCTGTTGAAGTATACTATAGCAAGAGTATCGGAGGCTTGGGAGTAAGAATTATAAATAATCATCTAGCAGATACAGATAAATTAATAGAAAATGTCGCTGAAAGTTCTGATACTTCAGATGCTTCTTCTGGAGCAAAGCCAGAGGGTACAGAAAAAGCAGACGAATAGTATTGAAATCGAACACTTTTGTGTTATAATATTTATTATGAAAAAAGAAAAGAGGTAACTAAAATGAACAAAAACTCATTATTTGTAAAAATCGTAGCAGGAATTTTACTTGCAGCAATGGTAGTACCAATTATTGCATCAGTTGTTATAAGAATTTTTGCTTAATATAAAAAAAGGAGCGTTTCATATGTTTAACGGAACAACTAAATTGTTTGATCAAATTACTGGAACGGATATTGCAAATTATTTTAATAATTTATTAGATAAACCACTTACAATTATTCCAGCAGTAATTGATATAATTTTCGTTCTATTTATTGTTTACACTGCAGTTAGAATGCTTAGAGGAACAAGAGTATGGCAATTAATTAAAGGTATTTTAATTTTGATTGTGCTTACATTTATTAGTAAAGCACTACACTTTACAATTACATACTTCTTACTATCTTCTGTAATGAGCTATGGTTTAATCATGCTTATTATAGTATTCCAACCAGAGTTAAGAAGAATGCTTGAACAATTAGGAACAACAAATAGATTTACAAGATTTTTTGGAATTGATAAAGATATTAATGCCAAGATGAAAGAAAATATTTATAGAATTGCTATTGCAGCAGTTGAGCTTTCAAAACAAAGAAAAGGTGCATTAATAGTTTTAGAAAGAGATATTAAAATTAAAGATATTATTAATACAGGTATTATTTTAGATTCAGAGATAACACCACAATTATTAGTAAATATCTTTGAACCAAACACACCACTTCATGATGGTGCAGTAATAATTTCTAATAATAAGATAGCAGCAGCTTCTTGTATGCTTCCACTATCTGATGATAAAGATATAGCTCGTGAACTTGGAACAAGACACAGAGCAGCTCTTGGTATTTCAAAAGAATCTGATGCAATAGTTGTTGTTGTATCAGAAGAAACAGGAAAAATCTCAATTGCAAAAGATGGAACATTAATTGCAGATGTAAGAGAAGACGTATTAAAGAAGATATTAATAAAGAATATGGTTCAAGAACCAATTCAAATTAAAAACAACAAACCTGCTCCAGCAAAAACTGAAGAGGTAGAAGCAAAAATTGAGACAAAAGAATAAAAAATAGTAAAGAGCAGCAATGCTCTTTATTTGTTATTATAGGAGCGACTATGAGAAATATAAAATTAATAATTGAATATGACGGAAAAAGTTTTAATGGCTGGCAAAAGCAACCAACTAAACTTAATATTCAAGGTGAAATAGAAAAAGCAATAGGAGAGATTACTGGAGAAGAAATAAAACTAATTGGATCTGGAAGAACAGATGCAGGAGTAAATGCACTTGGACAAACAGCAAACTTTAAAACAAATTCTAATATTCCAGTAGAAAAGTTTCCTTTAGCTTTAAATTCTAAATTAAAGAAAAGTATAGTAATTGTATCTGCTGAAGAAGTTGATGATTCATTTCATAGTAGATACAATGTAAAGTCTAAAACATATAGATATACTATTAACAATTCTCAAAATGGTAGTGCAATTTATCGTGATATGGAATATCATTTTCCAATAAAACTTGATACTAAAAAGATGAAAGAAGCTGCAAAACTATTTGAAGGGGAACATGATTTCAAAGGCTTTAAAGCCAGTGGTACAAGTTCAAAATCAAGCATACGTACAATCTATAAAGCAGAAGTTAAAACAGATGGCGATAGAATCTATATTGAGCTTACTGGGAATGGATTCTTATATAATATGGTAAGAATTATATCTGGAACATTATTAGATGTTGGAATTGGAAAAATAGATGTTAAAGATATTCCAGAAATTATTGATTCAAAAGATAGAAAAAAAGCCGGAAAAACTCTTCCAGCAAGAGGATTATGTTTAGTAAAGGTAGAATACTAAAATGAAAAACAAGAGAAAAATAATTTTATATTTAGTAATAGTAATACTTGTAATCGTAAAGATTTTTATTATAAGTAATCATAGCGTTTTTGATACTACATTAGATATGGGATATGAAAAACCAGAAGCAAATGATATTAAAGCTTATCAAGAAATGTTAGATGATGCTAAAAGTGAAGAAAGAACAAACTTTGGGAATATAGCATATGTTTTATCAATGAAAAATAATAATTATGAATTCATAAACAAAGGACAGTTTTATCATCCGCCAATGAATTTCTTTATTATTGGTAATATCTTAAAAGTAGTAAGTATCTTTACTCAAAATCCAATTACACTAATAGAAAGCATAAAATATGTTCCAATAATATATTTTTTAGTAATACTATTTTTTGTATGTAAAATTACAAGCTTGCTTGAAATTAAAAATAGATTACTAATAATTGGAGCTCTATTTGTTTTGCCAATATTTATTATTATGTCAGGTTGTATTGGAACAGATATGGCATTAGCAATGTTTTTTATAGCTACATTATACTTTATACTAAAATGGGATAAAGAGCCCAATGTGGGAAGCTTAGTAATGGGATCTATTTTCTTAGGATTAACCTTTTTATCTAAATTATCAGGAATGCTTTTATTTATTATTGCATTTGTGGTTTTTTTAAAGAAAATAAGCAAAATAGATTTTGAAAAAGAAAAAGATATTCTTAAAAAATATTTATGCCATGGACTAATCTTTATAATAATTACAGGAATTATTTTTACAGTTTATGAAATAAAAGTTGGTTTTAGAAACTTTGTAATCACTTATCCTGCTGAAATACTTGATGTATCAGGATATTCAATAATTCAAAGATTTGGCATTATTTTTAATCCATTCGTAAAAAGTAATTACAATATTTGGAATGAAATTATATTTAATATAAATGGTATTTTTGCAAATTTTACTCCAAATATTCTATCATATGCTAGAATTATAATTTCAATAGTTCTAATGCTTTTATGGACATACTACTTTATTAAAAGAATAATTAAAAAAGAAGAAAATATAGTTTTTTTAGCAACATATATATCTTTTTTTGCTGGATATATGCTTTTAAATATTTCTTATCCATATTCATGTTCAATGAATACTAGATATATTTTAGTACCAATTATTTTAGGAATAATTGATCTTGCAGATTCTTTAGGAAGAGAAGAAAATAAGTTTTTAGTAAAAGGAGTTTATCTACTAGGAATAATATATTTCATTTCAGTTATAGCAAGCATAATTTTAATGGGATAGTTTTTTTTCCTTGAAATGCGAAATCCTAAATGATATAATGACCAAAGATGTAAAAAAAGAGGTGGTTAAAATAAGAATAGCAGTTATATCAGATATTCATGGAAACATTGTTGCATTAGATGCAATTTTGGAAGATTTAAAAAAGGATAAGATTGATAAAGTTGTCTCACTTGGAGACTTTTGTAATGAACTTCCAAATGGAAATGAAGTAGCAGAAAGATTAAGAGAAATAAATGCTTATTCTATATTAGGAAACAAAGAAGAATATTTTATTCAATATGATGAAAAACGTTATGATTGGAAAAATATTCAATTTAGAAATACAATTTATATGTTTGATCTTCTTACAAAAGAAAATCTAGAATATATGAGAAATTTACCATTTTCAATTTCAGATGAATTTGATGGTGTAAAAATAAAATTTGTTCATGGAAGTCCAGAATCAGTATATGAACTTGTCCATGAAAATGATGTTGATAAATTGGATAAGTATTCTAAATCATTAGAAGAAGATATGCTTGTTTTAGGACATACTCATGATCCAATTTGGGTAAGAAGAGTAAATGGAAAAACAATAGTAAATGCTGGATGCGCTGGCGTATCTGTATATAATATTGGTGAGGCAGAATATGTTATTCTAGATTGCAAGAATGGAAAATGCAGTGTAGAAAGACATATGGTTAAATATGATTTAGAAAAGGTTAAAGAAAATATAATTAATTCTGGAATAACAAGAATTGAAAGAACATTTTCAAATTTAGTATTTCTTGCAATTGATGGTATGCCAGAAGTTAGAAGAAGATTTTATCATACTGCAATAGAGAAAATGGAACGTGATGGAAGAAAACTTTACCGTGATGATGCGGAAGGAATCTTCAAAACTTTTAAACTTCTTGATGATGATGTGTGGATAGAAGGATCGAAAGAAGTAGAAAAATATTTCTTATTATAACAAATAAAGAAAAGGACTTGAAATTTGATTCAAGTCCTTATATTATATGTATAGAAAAAGGGGATAGTATGAGATTAGATAAATTTTTAAAAGTTAGTAGAGTAATAAAAAGAAGAACCGTTGCAAATGAAGCAGCAGATAGTGGAAGAATTTCTATAAATGGAAAAGTAGTAAAGCCAAGTTATGAAGTAAAAGTTGGCGACGTCGTTGAAATAGAATTTGGAGATAAAGTATCTAAATTCCAAATATTAGAAATTCCAAATCGTGAAGGAAAAGATTTAGGTGAAATAATAAAATTATTGTAGAGGAGAAAAAATGCCAGATTTTGTTCATTTACATGTGCATAGTGAATATAGCTTGCTAGATGGTATGTGTAGAATTGACGAACTTCCTAAACTTGCAAAAGAAATGGGAATGAAATCAATTGCAATAACAGATCATGGAGTCATGTTTGGAGCAGTAAACTTTTACAAGGCATGCCAAAAAGAAGGGATTAAACCGATTATTGGATGCGAAGCATATTTAGCTCCAAGAACAAGATTCGAGAAAGAAGTTGGAATAGATGATGAATATTTCCACCTTACTTTGCTATGCAAAAATAAAAAAGGATATGAAAATTTAATAAAATTAGTTTCACTATCATTTACAGAAGGATTTTATTATAAACCACGTATTGATAAAGATATTCTTAAAGAATATAGTGAGGGATTAATATGCCTTTCAGGATGCTTAGCTGGCGAGCTTTCTACTTTAATATTAGCTGATAAGTATGAAGAGGCAAAAGAAAAAGCAAAATGGTATAAAGATGTATTTAAAGATGATTATTATTTAGAAATACAAAATAATGGTGTGGCTCAGCAGGTAATTGTAAATCAAAATTTAATTAAAATGAGTCGCGAGCTTAATATTCCGCTTGTTGCAACAAACGATTCTCATTATTTGAGAAAAGAAGATAGTTATAATCATGAGATTTTACTTTGCATTCAAACTGGAAAGAAAATGAATGATGAAACAAGAATGAGATTTGCAACTAATGAGTTCTATATTAAATCACCAGAAGAGATGGCAGATTATTTTTCAGAAGTGCCAGAAGCAATAGAAAATACTGTCAAGATTGCAGATAAATGCAACTTTGATTTTGAATTTGGTGTAACAAAGCTTCCTAATTATGATGTACCAAAAGAATTTAAAACTCATGAAGAATACTTTAGAGATTTAGCTTGGAAAGGTATAGAAAATAGATATGGTAAAAACTACTCTAATGAGATAAAAGAAAGAGCAGCTTTTGAGCTTGATGTTATTGCAAAAATGGGATATGTTGATTACTTCCTAATAGTTTGGGATTATATTCACTATGCAAAAACTCATAATATTCCAGTAGGACCTGGAAGAGGAAGTGGTGCAGGATCTATTATTGCATATGCAATAGAAATAACAGACATTGATCCAATGAAGTATGGCTTACTTTTCGAAAGATTCCTAAATCCAGAAAGAATATCAATGCCAGATTTTGACGTTGACTTTTGCTATGAAAAAAGAGAGCAAGTAATTGACTATGTAAGTAAAAAATATGGTAGAGATCATGTTTCTCAAATTATAACATTTGGTACAATGTCTGCAAAAAGCGTTGTAAGAGATGTTGGAAGAGTATTAGATATTCCATATGGAGAAGTTGATAAAATTGCAAAATTAATTCCATTTGAAGTTCGCATGACTTTAGATAAGGCATTAGAAGAAAACAAAGAACTTGAGCTTCAATATGAAACAGACGAAAATACAAGAAAAATAATTGATATTGCAAAATGTTTAGAAGGTATGCCAAGAAATGCATCTACACACGCGTGTGGAGTATTAATTACTAAAGATCCAGTTGATACTTATGCACCATTATATGTAAATGATGGAAATGTTGTTGCACAATATACAATGAATCTTCTTGAAGAACTTGGACTTCTTAAGATGGACTTTTTAGGATTAAGAACTCTAACAGTTATTCAAGATTGTATAGATTTAGTAAAAGAAAATAGAGGTATCGATGTAAAATTTGATACTGAAATGGATGATAAAGATGTATTTAAGTTATGGCAAGATGGAAAAACAGTAGGTATCTTCCAATTTGAAAGTGCTGGTATCACAAATGTTATGAAAGAACTTAAACCAGATTGCTTAGAAGATATTATAGCTGGAGTTTCACTTTATAGACCAGGCCCAATGGATCAAATTCCAAGATATATTAAAGGAAAAAGAAATCCAGGCCATAATGAATATACTCACCCAGCACTAGAGCCAATATTAAATGTTACTTATGGATGTATGGTTTATCAAGAACAAGTTATGCAGATAGTAAGAGATCTAGCTGGTTACTCTCTTGGTAGAGCTGACTTAGTACGTAGAGCAATGGGTAAGAAAAAGCTAGATGTTATGGCAAAAGAGCGTGATATTTTTATTCATGGCCAATTAGATGATGATGGCAATGTTGTAGTTCCAGGATGTGTTAGAAATGGAATTGATGAAGCATCTGCTGATAAGATTTTTGATGAGATGGCAGAGTTTGCCAAATATGCATTTAATAAATCACATGCAGCATGTTATGCAGTATTATCATATAGAACAGCTTATTTAAAACTTTACTATAAAGAAGAATTTATGGCTGCAACATTAAATAGCTTTCTTGGAAATCTTGATAAGATTCCACTATATATTCAAGATTCTAAAGATATGGGAATCGAGATTTTAAATCCATCTATCAACGAAAGTGTTACAAGATTTAGCGTTACAGATAACAAGATTAGATTTGGGCTTGGAAGTGTCAAAAATGTAGGCGTAGGAGTAGTAGATAGCATTGTTGAAGAAAGAGAAAAGAATGGAAAATTCGAAAGTTTCGACTCTTTTTTAGAAAGAATGAAAGACTATCAAGTAAACAAAAAATGTGTTGAATGCTTAATAAAAGCAGGTGCATTTGATGAACTTGGAAAAAATAGAGCCACACTTTTAGCATCATATGAACAAATATTAGATACAATAAATCAGACAAATAGAAATAAAATGGAAAATCAAGTTTCAATGTTTGATATGATGGCTGATAGTAAGGAAGAAGAAAGCTTTCAAAAGTATCAGTATGAAGAAGTAGAAGAAATGGATTCAAAAGAACTTCTATCATATGAAAAAGAAATGCTTGGAATTTATATTTCTGGTCATCCTCTTGACAAGTATAAAGAAATAATAAGACATGTAGGAACCTTATCTACAATGGATCTTGCTAAAGTAAATGAAGAAATTGAAGAAAGAGGTGAACCAGTATCATTTAAAGATGGACAGTCCATAACTTTTGCTGGAATTATTACTAAGGTAAATAAAAAGTTTACTAGAAACAATGACACAATGGCATTTTTAGATATGGAAGATTTTTATGGTAATGCAGAAGTAATAGTCTTTAGCAATTTATATGGAAAAGTTAGTCAAGATTTGATTGAAGATAATATTGTAGTCGTTGAAGGAAGATTAAGCGTAAGAGAAGATGAACCAGCAAAAATTGTTGCATACAATATTAGAGAATTTACTGAAGATGAACTAAATGGAGACCACAAAAGAGAAATAAAAAAAGCTGTAGAAAATAAAATTAAAACTCTATATTTAGATGTTACAAATCTTGATGAAGAAACTAAAGAAAGATTAAGAGGAACAATTAAATTCTTCTCAGGAGATAGAGTAAATTCTAAACTAATAATAATAGATCATGGCGAAGAAAAGCCGACAAAAGGCCTATTTGTAACGGATAAGATAGTAGAAGTTTTTGAAGAACTGATATCAAAAGAAAATGTAAAATATGAATAGAAAGGTTTAACTTAAAGTTAAACCTTTTTTATTGTAATTTCGGGAAAATCGTGGTAAAATTTAGGCAACAATTTCGCATATGTATATGATGTGAGACGACTACACACACCATAAGTGGAAATCGTTTTTCGAATTTCAAAGGAGCATTGTCATGAGAAGTGAAGAATGGACTCAGTTTTGCAGATTAGAATTCGACGATTTCGTTCAGGAACTTTATCTGTATTTGTCGGCTGAATGCCAAAAAGCTGAAGGTGAGCTTGGTGTGCTGGAAGCTGGCTTGGATGATTTTTCTGAAACAGAACAGACTTCCATAAATCTTGCGATGAGCATGCTTATGGGAGAAAGTGTTGAAGAAGCGAAATGCAAAAGAGATGTATTAAGCGAGGCAGTTATAGCAATGGAACGGTTCATCTCAGGTCTTACGAGCACAAAGATGCGAAGAGAAAACAACTTTAGGCGCGTAAAGGTTGAGATGGTGCATTATCACCAGGATGTCGAAGGGTATGCAAAGGAATATCTCACAGAAGCTGACGAGTGGATTTTGAATAATCACCAGAAAGCTATTGAAGAACATGAGAAAAACCTTGCTGAGCTTGGATATCCTATTATCATGGGAATTGAGGCATATGTCCAATATGGGGAAAATGCCATAAAACCATGATCCATTAGTTTATTACTCTGACATATGCGAATTGTTGGAAAGCGCACGGGAATGTGCGCTTTTCTTATTTAATTAACATAATGCTTGAAAAAACTATCAAAATGTGATAAAATACCAATTGCAACTCTAAGGCGCATATATTTTTTTTATTGTTACAATAACAATCTAACGGATGTTGACCACTAGGGTCAGAAAGAGGTGCATATGTTCAATCCTAAACAGAGGGAGATTTTTAGCCGGCTCTGTAACGACTATGTAGGCGAAATCGCAAAGCTTTCCCAAAATAAGGAAACTTATGAGGCGGCAATTACTACTCTGAAAAAAAGAAAGAGGCAGACGTCTCTTACTAAAGCTCAGATTCTGAATTACGAGGATAAGGTCCATGAGTTGGAAGGAGAAATCAAGAGAATGCATATTTCTCTGGACTCACTTGGAAAAATCATGGGCGACACAACTTATTCTCTTGCACAGATCTTCCTTGCAAGATGCTTCGATCTTTACGTACAGCTTGAAGAAACCAAAGAAGATGACTATGCTGCCATTTATCAGATTCATCAGAATATCGATAATGCAGCAGGCAGTTTGGCTGATTCTGGAGTACCTATCTTTGATGGGTATTACGTGTACAGGAGTCATTCGGAAAAAAGCAAGGAAAATGAACCGGCAGCAGAGAATACTGCAGCAACAACTGAATAACATTTTGAACACATGCGCTCTTAAGTTGTACAGTGGTCGAAGCGAAAGCTTGCGACCACTTTATTTTTTTAAATATCTATTTCAAATAGAAAACTTTAATGATATAATCATAAAGTAGGAGGCATTTATGAAAGAAATAGTTTTTGTTACGCATAACAAAGGAAAAATAGAAACAGCAAAGAGATTATTAGATGGAATAGATGTTAAGATTTTTGAATACGACTTAGATGAACCAAGATCAGATGATATTACTTTTATTTCTAAGCAGAAAGTATTAGAGGCATATGACTTAGTTAAGAAACCTTGCATTAGTTTAGATAGTGGCTTTTGGATTGATGAGCTAAATGGTTTTCCTAGAGCATTTGTAAACTTTTCATTAGATACAATCGGATTAGATGGAATTTTAAAGCTAATGGAAGGAAAAGAAAATAGAAAATGCAAATTTACAGAGTGTTTATCATATTATGATGGAAAAGAATTAAAACAATTCATGGGACAGCATAATGGAACGCTTGCAACAGAAGTATTAGGAAATGAAACAGATAAAAAATGGTCTGATTTATGGTATATTTATAAACCACAAGGATATGATAAAACATTAGCTGAAATGACTGATGAAGAAAGAAAAAATAGAAATAGATATGATGATGTAGATTCATGGACTGAATTTGCAAATTGGTATAAAACAAAAGATAAATAATTTAATGGGGGTTTTATGATAAAGTTAACTGACAAGGAATATAATACAAAGCTATATCCAATTTATAAAGCAATTGGTATGGACTTGCTTTTTTATTATGCTATTATATTCATATTTTTTACAGAAGTTAAGTGCTTTGATCCAGCACAAGTATTATTTTTAGATGGTCTTTCTCCAATTTTTACTATGATATTTAATCTTCCAGCAACAAGTATTGTAGAAAGGATTGGACTTAAGAAAGGCTTAATAGTTGGAAATATACTTTTGAGTGTTTTTACAGTAATCTTAATTGTTGCGCCAAATCTTTATATAGTTATGATTGCACTTTTATTTAATGCATTTGGCTTTGCACTAAAAGGAATTACAGAAAATAATATTTTAGCAGAGACAGTAAATGTAGAAACTAAAGAGGGAAGATATATGTTTTCAGTAATTGAAAGCATTGGTATTAGAAACTATGAATTATTAGATGGTGTTACATCATTTTTTACAGGTTTAACATTTCTAATTAATCCATATCTTCCAATAATGATTACATTGATATTCCAAGTAATAGCAATAATGCTTGCAACATGTTTTAGAATAGAACCTCATAAGAAGAAACGTAATAAAAAAGAAAAAAGAGAATCACTTCTTGAAGAGTTTAAAGAAATAATAAAATCAAAAAGAATTCAGGCACTTATGTTATTCATATTATTCTTTGAAGGAATTGCATATTCAACCTTTTCTCTTCGTGAGACAATGCTTACAGAATCATTAGAAATTCCAACAGCACAATTTTCTATAATACTTGCAATTCTTACAATATTAGGTGGAGTAAGTACTTTTTTGCATAAACATATTCATAAGTCTTTTAAGAATAAGTCCTTAGCCTTTTTAAGTTTGACATATTGTGTATCAATGATAATAAGTGGAGCTTTAGCTCTTTCTAATATTAATTATATGACAAAGACAATAATTATATTAGTAATATTCTTACTTCAATATTCATTTAGAGATATATACTTGATATTAATTGTTACTTATTCTAAGAACTTTACTAATAATGATATAAGAGTAAAAGTGTCATCAGTAGTAGAAGCAATAAGAAATATTTCTTGTGGATTGATATCATTTTTTGCAAGCTTGCTACTAAATTTCTGGTCAATAGATTATACATTTATTTATATGGGTATATCTCTTGGAGTAATTCTTTTTGTATCATTATTATGGATGAGAAAACACTTAGGACTAGAACCAGAAGAATATGAAGAAAAAGATATTTTTGCAAATTATTAAAAAAAGGTTGAAATAAGCCAAAAATTATGTTAATATATTAATAATTTATTAAATAAAAACTGAGAAGAAGAGGAGTAAACTTATTTCCTATAAAGAGAATAGAAGTGGATACGCTGAGAGCTTCTAATAGTAAAGATAAGTTGAAGGTAGCTTTGGAGTTGATATATTGAAATAGTAGTAAATATATTCGTTTAAGAAACGTTAAAATCTAAGAGATATTTAGAGTAATCTAAATAATTAAGGTGGTACCGTGAAGTAAAGCTTTGCCCTTATGTGGCAAAGCTTTTTTGTTTTATATGGAGGATAAAAATGAAAAAGAATTTTAAATTTTCAAAAAAAGTGGATGTACGAGTCTAGAGTATGATTTGTTTTATTTTAAAAATAATATTTAGGAGGAATAAAAAATGAGTAATCATAAATTAAACGATACATTTAATCCAAAAGATTTTGAAGACAAATTATATGAAGAATGGGAATCAAAAGGAAACTTTAGACCATCAGATGATAAGACTAAGGAGGCATATTGTATAATGATGCCACCACCTAACGTAACTGGTAAGTTACATATGGGGCATGCTTTAGATGATACTTTACAAGATATTTTAATTAGATATAAAAGAATGAGAGGATATAGAACTCTTTGGCTTCCAGGTTCAGACCATGCAGCTATTTCAACAGAAATGAAAGTTGTTCAAAAGCTTGCTAAAGAAGGTAAGTCTAAAAAAGATTTAGGAAGAGAAAAATTCTTAGAAGAAGCTTGGGCATGGACACATGAATATGGCGGAATTATTCAAAAACAACAAAGAAAACTAGGATGTTCTTGTGACTGGGAAAGAAATAGATTTACTTTAGATGAAGGAATGAGTGATGCCGTTTTAGAACAATTTATTAGACTATATGAAAAAGGTTTAATATATAAAGGTACTAGAATGGTTAACTGGTGTACAAGTTGTAACACATCAATTTCTGATGCAGAGGTTGAATACAAAGAAGAACCATCACACTTATGGCACATCAGATATAAAATTACTGGAGAAGATGATAAATATATCGAAGTTGCAACCACAAGACCAGAAACAATGCTTGGTGATACAGCTGTTGCAGTTCATCCAGATGATGAAAGATATAAAGACCTAATTGGAAAAACTTGTATTCTTCCAATTATGAACAAAGAAATTCCAATCATTGCTGATGAATTTGTTGAAATGGAATTTGGAACAGGTTGCGTAAAAATCACTCCAGCTCATGATATGAACGACTATCAAGCAGGATTAAGACATGGTTTAGACTTTATTGAAGTATTTGATGAACACTTTAAAATGGGAGATCTAGTTCCTGAATATAAAGGAATGGATTTACTAGAAGCAAGAAAATTAATTGTTGAAAAATTAGACGAAATAGGTGCATTAGTTTCAACAGAAGATTACGTACATAATGTTGCAAAATGTGAAAGATGTAAAAATACAATAGAGCCAAAAATTTCAGAGCAATGGTTTGTTAACATGAAAGACATGGCAAAAAGAGCTGCAGATGCAGTAAGAAATGGAAAAACTAAATTTATACCACAAAGATATGAAAAACAATATTTCCACTGGCTTGACAATATTCAAGATTGGTGTATTTCAAGACAATTATGGTGGGGTCATAGAATTCCAGCATATTATTGCGAAGATTGTGGACATATTAATGTTGCAAAAACCAAACCATCAAAATGTGAAGAATGTGCTAGCCCAAGATTAAAACAAGATCCAGACACATTAGACACATGGTTTAGTTCTGCATTATGGCCATTTAGTACACTAGGTTGGCCAAATACAGAGTCAGAAGATTATAAAGACTTCTATCCAACACAAACATTAGTAACAGGATTTGATATTATCACATTCTGGATTTCAAGAATGATGACACAAGGATTAGAACTTACAGATCAAGTTCCATTTGATGATGTATTAGTTCATGGTATAGTAAGAGATGAACTTGGTCGTAAAATGAGCAAGACATTAGGAAATGGTATTGATCCATTAGATGTTATTGATAAATATGGTACAGATGCTTTAAGATTTTCGCTTTTATCTGGAACAACAATGGGTAATGACATAAGATTTATGCCAGAAAAATTAGAACAAGCATCTAACTTTGCAAATAAGATCTGGAATGCTGCTAAATTTATTACAATGAATTTGGCAGATGATGATAAAGTTAGAGATTTTTGCTATGAAGTATATGAAAAGAATCACAAATATGATCCAAAACTTTTAAGAATTGAAGATAAATGGATACTAAATAAATTCGATAAATTAGCACAAGATGTTTCAAAGAACATTGATAATTATGATCTTGGTATTGCACTTGACAAAATTTATGCATTTATGTGGAATGAATTTTGTGATTGGTATATTGAAATGGTTAAACCAAGAATTTATTCTGATAAAGAAGAAGATAGAATTCAAGTATCAGATATTTTAAATCATGTATTTGGAAGTACGTTAAAACTTCTTCATCCATTCATGCCATTTGTTACAGCAGAGATTTATTCAAAACTTATTTGCTTTGGAACAGATGATATTATGATTTCAGATTGGCCAGAACTAAGAGATGAATTCATGTTTGATAAAGAAGAGGAAGAAATCGAAAAATTAAAGAGATTAATTGTTGAAATTAGAAATATTAGAACAAAAATGAATGTTCATCCAGCTAAAAAATCTAAATTAATCTTAGTAACATCTAAAGAAAACGAAGCAAAAATAAAAGAGGCTGAAGAGTTCTTATTAAAACTAGGATTCTCAAGTGAAATAATATTTGAAAAAGATGAATCAAATATTCCTCAAAATGCAGTTTCAATTGCAATAGATGATATTAAAGCTTTCATTCCATTTGAAGAGTTAGTTGATATCAAAGAAGAAATTGAAAGATTAGAAGGCGAGAAAGCAAAACTTGAAGCTGAAGTTGAAAGAGGAGAAAAAATGCTTTCAAATCCTGGATTTGTTAATAAAGCTCCGGCAGAAAAAGTTAATGCCGAAAAGGAAAAATTAGCTAATTATAAGCAAATGTTAGAAAATGTGATTGAAAGATTAAATGGATTAAAATAGTAACATGAAAACTATTAAAAAAATTATATTTTTTTAATAGTTTTCTTTTTTTTGAAAATTATTAATGATATACTATTATTATAAATTGTGTTTATTAATCAAATGGAGGAAATAAATATGAACAAAAGAGTTAAAATATTATTAGCATTAGCGATTATTCTAATTGCAATGTTAGTGCTAAGCTTTAAAATATCTTATGCAGCAGATGCTTTAATTTCACCTGCTCCTGAAACTGAAGTAACAGATGAATCAACACTACCTGCTAAATTAAGATCAGATAAAGATGGACTTTCACCAGAAGAAAAGGCGAAAGCAAGACAAGAATATGAAGAGTATGTAGAAGAAACCGAAAATGTATCTGAAGTAAATTCTACTAGCCTTACAGAAGAAGAACTTAAAGAAAAAGCAGAACAAAGAAAGGCAGAACAACAAGAAGCTGCAGTAGAAGCAGAAAGACAATCTGCACCTGGTATGGCTACAGCTATTGTATTACTATTTTTAATTTTTATTGCTATAATAGCAATATTTGTGAAATTAGGAGTGATATCAACTAAATCAAATAATGTAAAATAATGCCTCAGGGCATTATTTTTTTGCCAAAAATGTGTTGTTTTTTTTATTATTATGATAAAATAAGTTTGAAAAATATATTAAATTGAAAGGCAGAAAATGGAAGATTTAGTAGAAAGCATTTTGGACTATGTTAAATCAGACTATACCGATTATGCCATTATGATTAATGGTGAATGGGGTAGTGGTAAAACATATTTCTGGAATAACAAAATTAAAAATAAAATTGAATCTCTACACGTTAATGGTAAGAAGTTTACTACTATATATATGTCACTTTATGGTATTTCTAATCTAGAAGATATCTCTAAAAAAATATTCATAGAAACAACTCAGCTTATGGATAAAAACATGAAAAAGTATATGGATACTCATGAGAAAACAACAATACCAGAATATGCTAAGACAGGTTTAGATATGGCACACTTTTTTGGTGTGACACAAAATAGTGACAAGATTGATTATGCAAGCTTTTTCTCAACAGAAGACAAAGTGCTTTGTTTTGATGACTTAGAAAGAGCTAATGTTGACGTTATTGATATCTTAGGATATATAAATAATTTTGTTGAACACGATCACATTAAAACAATTCTTATCTGTAATGAAAAAGAGTTATCAACAAAACTAAAAAGTTCAAATTTAGAAATGAAGACATTTATTGCAACATATCTTCTAGATAAAGAAGGTGAGCTTTTAACAGTTGATAAACCAATGGTGGAAAAAATCAAAGATAAGATTGAATATGTTTTTGATAAAGCAAATGATTATGAAAGAATAAAAGAAAAATTAATTGGTGAAACATTTGAATATGCTCCTAAATTTAATTACATCATTGATGGTCTTTTAATGAGATATGAATCAAATGAAGAACTAACAAGATTTTTAAGAGAGCATACAAACTTAATTACATCAACATTTATGAAATCTGGAACTAGAAACTTAAGAATCTTAAAACATGCATTAAACGATTTTAAGAAAGTGTTTGAAAATGTTAATAAGTTCTATCCTAATACTAACTTAAGAGTACTTCAAACAATGTTAATATTTACAATTGCTGTTTCTTTTGAAATAAAATCTGGTAAGATAACAAAAGATAAATTTGTAAATATTAATAGCAATGAAGAGTATAAAGCTATCTTAGTTTCATCAAGAGTATTAAGTGATAATAGACAATTCTATATTAAAGAATTTGATAAAAACTATTATTTTAATTTTAAAGCAGATTACAGATTCTTCAAATTTATAGAACTTTATGTTAGAACAAGAATCTTTGATATGAAAGTATTCAAAAAGGATATGGAAAATATCATTAATACAATAGATACAGAAAAGCTTCCAGGATATAAAAGGCTTCTTACAGAAGAATATTGGAAAATATCTGATGATAAATTCCCAGCAATTATTGAAGAAGTAATTAAAAATGTTGAAGATGGAGATCTTCAATTAATTGAAGTAGTTAAATTATTTGCATACTTTAGCTATTTCTCAAAAAGAGGACTTATAGATTATAGTATAAATGAAATAAAATCTATCTTTATGGATGGAATGAAAATTGCTGCAGACAATTCTAAATATGTTGATAATATAGATGAAGAGCTATCTAGAATTGGTATAGATGTTGGCGATGAAATGGAAGACGTACTATTATACTTTAATGAACTTAATAAAGATCTTCAAGAAAAAATGTATAAACAAGAAGCAGATGAAATCTTTAAGTGTATTCCAATGAAAATGGAAAGATTCTATGATAAATTTACTAAAGTATGTATGGATAAACCAATATTCCATTACTATGATGCATATCAAATGTTCCAAAGAATAACATGTGCAAGTAATGAAGATATAGTAATTATTAAAGAAATGCTTATTGATAGAGCAAGAAGAAATAAAGATTTAATGCGTCCAGAACTAGATTTTATGAAAAAGCTAAAACAAATACTTACTGATTATTGTAATGGAAAAGAAATTGGTGTTAAGACAGTTATGCTTAAAGAATTTTCAAATGACTTAGATACAATAATTGACCTTTATAAAGGTGAAAAAATTGAAAAAGATTCTGATTCAGAACGAAAACAAATTAAACAAGTTATAGAAGATGCAAAAAATAAAGTTGTTATCGAAGAAAAGGAAGAAGTTAAAGATTCATTTGTTTTTGACGATAGCGATGAAGAAGACGAAGAAGACGATACTGAAGAAGATTATGATGATGACGATGAGGGACCAGAGGTAGATATCGAAGAATTTGAAAAAAAATTAAAAAAATTATAAATCATTTAAGGTTAATTTAAGGTTTGGGTGATACATTGTGAGTGGTAAGATGATGATACAAGATCAAATTTTACTAAAATCCCCAAATTAAAATAATAATGAAAAAGCTATTCCAAGACGAATGGCTTTTTCATTTTTTTATTTATTTTTTATTATATTAATGATAAAATTTATATGTAAAATTTAACAAAGGAGAATTTTATGGGACTAAGTGAAATGTTTTATTATTTATCAACAAGTGAATTATTCGATATGTTTATTAAACTAGTATTAGTATCATTTTTAGCTGGTATTATTGGATACGAAAGAGAAGCTTGGAGAAAGCCAGCAGGATTTAGAACATATATTTTAATGGGAATAAGTGCAGTTTTGGTTGTTGCAGCAGGTGAATATTTACATGATGTATATAGTAGTGATCCATCAAGAATTCCAGCTCAACTTTTATCTGGTATCGGTTTTCTAGGTGCTGGTACAATATTAAGAGATGGTAATAATATTAAAGGACTTACAACAGCAGCTGGGCTTCTAGCTGTTGCAGCAATAGGACTTGTTGTGGGCACTGGACAATATATTATTGCAATTTTAGCTACTGTAATTGTTTATTTTATTATTGCAAATTCACACAAACTATCTTCAAAACTTGATCATGTAACAAGTCATGAAATTAAAATAATAACAGAAAATCCTAAGAAGAACCTTGATAAGATTCGTAAGATTACTGCAGCAGAAGGATTAGACATCATCAAAGTAAGATATGGAAAACAAGGTGAAGAATCAAACGAAGTATTTTTAGAATTAAGAGCAAGAGCAGAAGTGGATTTGAATTCAGTATATACAAAGATTTCTGCAATAAATGAAGTTGAAGAAGTTGTTGAAATAAAAAATTCAACAGTACCAATTAACTAAGAGGATGTATAAATGGAAAATATAAAAGATAAAGCAAATTTATGCTTAAATTGTCCGGCAAAGTTTTGCAGTGAGGGATGTCCACTTCATACAAATATTCCGGAGTTTATTTCATGCATAAAAGAGGACAATTTAGAAGAAGCATATAATATATTAATGGATAATAACATTTTTTCTCATATTTGTTCAATTGTTTGTCCACAATATGAGCAATGCGAAGGATCTTGTATTAGACAAAAAATGGGAAGTCCAACTGAAATTGGAAAGCTAGAAGAATATGTGAATACTTGGGCTAAAGAAAATCAAGTAATCTTTAAAAAAGAAAAGAAAGAACCGAATAGAAAGCGCGTAGCTGTAGTAGGATCTGGTCCATCAGGGCTAGAATGCGCATATGAATTATTATTAGAAGGGTTTAGTGTTGACATATATGAAAAAGAAGCTTTTGCAGGAGGGCTTTTAAGTTATGGAATACCAGATTTTAGATTATCTAAATCTTTAGTTCAAGATGTAATAAAAAGAATTTCTTTACTAGGAGCAAATTTCATCTTTGAAAAAGAACTTGGAAAAGATATTCATGTTAAAGATCTTTCAAAAGAATATGATTTTGTATATCTTGCACTTGGTGCAGGAAGAACTTTAACATATAAACTATCGGAAGAAAATGTTGGCATCATTGATTCAAATGCTCTAATAAGAGCATACTACAAACGTGAAAAAATTGAAGGTCTTGGTAAAGTAGTAGTAATTGGTGGCGGAAACGTTGCAATGGATTGTTCAAGAATAGCATTAAAAATGGGGGCTACAAGTTCAAAGATATTATATCGTAGAGATAGAGCTCACATGCCAGCAAATCCTATTGAACTAGAAGAAGCGCTGCAAGATGGAGTTATATTTAATGAATTAGTAAGAGTTGAAAGTTCAAATATAGAAGATGGAAAATTAGTTTCTTTAAATTGTGTTAAAACAGAGATTATTGATGGAAAAGCAAAAGATGTTGAACCAAAAGAAGAATTTATAGAAGAAGCAGATTCAGTAATTTTTGCAATCGGAATGAAGCCTTTTAAAGACATTATTGATGGTGAAGGGTTAGAAACTGATGAACATGGATATATAATAGTTGATGAAGATCAAAAAACTAATATAGAAAATGTTTATGCTGGAGGAGACTCAGTAGCATATAAATATACTGTAGCTAGAGCTATAGCAAGTGGGAAGAAAGCCGCAAAAGGAATCATTAAAAGTGCAAGAATATAACAAAAAAAGGAAGGCCGCAATTTGCGGCTTTCCTTTTTTGTTGTCGTAGCAAAATGATAGTCGAATCAGCCGAGTCTAGATTTGTAAAACTCCTCCAGTTCTTCTGACTCGAAAGTGATATCGTATTCTTTATCAGACGGCAGTGACAGGATTTTTGCAACCTGGACCATCTGATTAAAACTGAATTCCCCAAGAACTTCTATAGCCAAACCAATGAGCTCATTGAAAATGGGCTGCCAATCTCCGAATTCGAGTTCGTAGGGCTCGTCATCCATTTCTGCTTCAATTCCGCTCTTACTGTCAACAAGAATAAAGATAACGCTTCTTTCTTCAATCTGCTGACGTATCGCTTCGAGTTCTTTCTGTCTCTCGTGCAGTGTTTTAAGAGACTCGTCATGTCTATCGAGAATATCAAATGCGCAATCTTCCAGTGTGTTAATTTCTGCAAGAGCACCTCTTATCTGAGTTTTCCAAGCATCAATCTGTTTCTTGAGATCGTTGATAGCGACAAGATTTTCTCTTGCTTCTTGCCGAATTGTTTTGAGAATGTTTTCGCTTTCGATAACTGCCTGCTGATGAATAGACTCAAGATGTCTGAGCTCTGCAAGTGTGAGCTTAAGAGTTTCTTCATCCGGTTTTTCGGTACTTTCGATTTCCTCTGTTTCAGCACTAACTGCTTCCTTACGAGCAGCCTTCTGCTTACGAGTTGGCTTTTTTGTGAGCCGGGTATGGTATTTCTCGTAGGTATGAGAGTTGAATTTGCTTTCCATGGCCTTGTCCATCTCATCAAAAGATTCAAAGCCTAGTTTTGCTGCAATTTCTTCACCAGTGAGATTCCTCTTAAGAAGAAGCTCTAATTTCTTTGCTGTTAAACGTGTGTGTCTTTCAATACTCATATATTTTTCATACCTTTCTTTTAATGACGTTCCAGCTCTTGTTCAATCATGCCAGAAAGTTGATCAAGGTGTGAGGATGCCTCATCAAGCGCATCCGATGCTGTTTTAAGGTTACCTTTGATTTCTTCGAAGGAAACGTTCTTGTTAATAACAAGTCGTCCTTCCCGGGTGAGGAAAATGTGAGGACCATGATCCTTCTGATAATAGGTCTCCACACTTACACCATTGAGCTCTGCAATTTCTTCGAGGAGGCTATAAGCGTAGCTATCAGAGACGTTGTACTTTTTCTCAATCTCTGCGATAGACATTCCACTCATAAACTCCTCATGGAAGTTCGCAATAAGCTTTTTTACTCGCTCACTGCGGCGGGGACCACGGGGTTTTCCTGTTTTCATGCTGTCAATTCCTTTCCTTTCATTTTACTATGATGTTGGCCTTTAGCCAGCCAACATATATGTCAATGTGCTACAACCTTTATTATAACACGCTTTTTTAAAATAGTCAACTTATGTTAACTTACTAAAACACTATTAAAATAAAATATGTAAACCATTGACAAATGCTATATATAAGTGGTATTATATTAGCATGTAAATAACGAAAAGCGAATAAAAAGGACACGGTAAATAAAAATAGCTTTTAGAGAGTTAATCAAATTGGTGAAAGATTAATAAGTGATGGTTTTATTTATTATCACCTTACAGCTGATCATGTGAATAAAGTAGTATGATTCGTAAATCTTGCGTTAAAAGATATAAAGAGAAGATTAATAAATCTTAATTTAGGTGGTACCGCGGAAATATATCCATTTCGTCCTATAGGCGAAATGGATTTTTTGTTTTTTGTATTATTGAAAGGAGAAAAAAATGAGCGAAGAAGAAAAGAAAGATTTTAGACAAACACTTAATTTGCCAGAGACAGACTTCCCAATGAGAGCTAGTCTTCCAGAAAATGAACCAAAGATACTAGAAAAAGTATTCGAAAATGGTCTATATGAAAAAATGTTAAAGAAGAATGAAGGAAAAACACCATTCGTATTACATGATGGTCCTCCATATGCAAATGGAGAAATCCATATTGGTCATGCTCTTAACAAAGTACTAAAAGATACTCTTGTTAGATATAAAAATTTACAAGGATACTATACACCATTTATTCCTGGATATGATACACATGGTATGCCAACAGAGAAAAAAGCAATTGAAAAATTAGGATTAGATAGAAGTAAAATACCAGTAAATCAATTTAGAGATACTTGCCGTGAATTTACAATGAACTATAAAGATTTACAAACAGAAGGATTTAAAAGATTAGGTGTATTAGGTGACTGGGAACACCCATATATTACATACCAACCACAAATGGAAGCAAAACAAATTGAAATATTTGCTGGTATGTATAATAAAGGATATATCTATAAAGGATTAAAACCAGTTTACTGGTGTACAGACTGCGAAACAGCTTTAGCTGAAGCAGAAATTGAATATAAAGATGTAGATTCAGATACAGTATATGTAAAATTCCCTGTATCAGATTCAAAGGGATTATTTGACAAGAAAAATACATTCTTCGTAATATGGACAACAACACCATGGACACTTCCAGGAAATACAATGGTTGCTGTTGGACCAGAATTTACTTATGCACTAGTTGAAGCAGATAATGGTGAAAGATACATTTTTGCTAAAGATTTAGTTGAACAAGTAATGCAAAAAGCTGGTATAGAAGATTATAAAATACTAGAAGAATATAAAGGTCAAAATTTAGAGGGACTTTCTTGCAAGCATCCATTCTTAGATAGAGAGTCAAAAGTTGTTACAGGATCAGAAGATACTGTAAATGTTGACTTAGAAACAGGTACTGGATGTGTACACTGTGCACCAAGTTATGGTAAAGAAGACTATTTACTAGGACTTAAAAAAGATGGTGATATCATAGTAGTTGTTGATGAAAAAGGTTTCCAAAGAGGAGAAGGAGCAGGTCCATTCGATGGAATGTACTATGCTAAGTCAAATAAAGAAATCAAAAATTGGTTAGATGAAAATGGATATTTATTAGCATCACAAGTAATCAACCACTCATATCCACACTGCTGGAGATGTAAAAAACCAGTTATCTTCAGAGCAACAAATCAATGGTTTGCATCTGTTGATGGATTTAGAAAAGAAACATTAGATGCAATAAAAACTGTTAAGTGGATACCAGAATGGGGCGAAACAAGAATTTCAAAAATGATTGAAGATAGAAATGATTGGTGCATAAGCCGTCAAAGAACATGGGGTGTTCCAATTCCAGCATTTTATTGTAAAGAATGTGGAAAACCATACATGACAGAAGAGTCTTTAAAGAAAGTTCAAGAAATCTTTAGAGAAAAAGGATCTAATGCATGGTTTGATCTATCAGAAGAAGAACTAATGCCAAAAGGCGCTAAATGCGAATGTGGCTCTAAAGAATTCAAGAAAGAAACTGACATTATGGATGTTTGGTTTGATAGTGGTTCTACATATCATTCAGTATTAGAAGAAAGAGGACTTCCAGAAGCAGATATGTATCTAGAAGGTTCTGATCAATACAGAGGATGGTTCCAATCATCACTTTTAACATCTGTTGCAAACTTTGGAAAAGCTCCATATAAACAAGTTTTAACACATGGTTATACAGTTGATGAACAAGGCAGAAAGATGTCTAAATCAATTGGAAATGTTATAGCACCACAAGAGATTATAAAAGAATCTGGTGCTGATGTATTAAGATTATGGGTACTAGCTTCTGATTATCAATCAGATGTTAGTGTATCTAAAAATATCATAAAACAAGTAACAGAAGTATATAGAAAAATAAGAAATACAGCACGTTATATTTTAGGAAATATACATGATTTTGATGTAGATAATCCAGTTCCATATGAAGATTTATTTGAAATTGATAAGTGGGCATTAACAAGATTAAATAAATTAATTAGAAATTGTACTAAAGCATACGAAGAATACTCATTCCATGATGCTTACCACGCAATTAATCAATTCTGTGTTGTAGATATGTCACAATTTTATCTTGATATTATTAAAGATAGGTTATATACTTATAAGAGAGATAGTGTTGGAAGAAGAGCAGCACAAACTACAATGTATGAGATTTTATCAGCATTAGTAAGAATTTTAGCTCCTATGACATGTTTTACAGCCGAAGAAATATGGTCATACATGCCTCATAGGAAAGGTGAAAGTACAGAATCAGTAATGCTTGAATACTATCCTAAAGCAAATGAAAAATATGATGATAAAGACTTAACAGCTAGATGGGAAAAAATAATAAGCGTTAAAGAAATAGTTGCTAAAAAACTAGAAGAATTAAGAGCTGATAAAACAATAGGCTTATCTCTAGAAGCTAAAGTAACACTTTATGCAGATGGATCAGACTATGAATTCTTAAAAGATAAAGTAGAACTTCTAAAAGATGTTTTAATCGTTTCAGGTGTAACGGTAGAAGAAAACAGAAGAAATGAAGACAAAGAAGTTGAAATCGGTGTTAAGATAGAAAAAGCTGATGGAGAAAAATGTGAAAGATGCTGGATGTATTCAACAACAGTTGGAGAAAGCAGTGATTATCCAACATTATGTGAAAGATGTAGAGACAATTTAGACTAAAGAAAATAAATAAAAGGAGAGAATAGTTATGAACTTTATTCAAAAAATTATTCCACCAACATTTGGCTTGGATCCATGGAGTGCTGCAGGAATTGCAGTTATAGTATTTCAATATGTGATTTTTATTGTTATGGCTTATTTGGTTGTAAGAATCATTAAAAGTTATTTTGATATGTTTAGTGTTGAAGCAAAACGTTCAAAAATGAGTAATGAGGAAATTGAAGAGCTAAAGGAGAAAATCCAAAAGAAACTAAATCTTTTTGTAAAAGTAACATTTATTGTATTTGCAATAATTATGGCATTCTATGTATTCTTTATTTTCTTTGGAGAAGAAATTATTAATAGCTTATAATAGAAAAGTAAAAAGCTTACCGTAAGGTAAGCTTTTTTTTATTCCATATTTGTTTCTTTAACTATATATATTGGTCTTTTCTTAACTTCTAAGTATGTCTTAGATAAGTATTGTCCAATTATTCCAAGTGAAAATAATTGAATACCACTTACAAAGAAGATAATACATACAAGTGATGGCCAACCACTTGTTGGATCACCATTAATTAATGTTCTTACTATAATAAATATAATCATAATGAAAGCAACTAAGCAGAAGAATAGTCCCAAAAATGATGAAATGATAAGTGGGGTAGTAGAAAATGCTGTAATTCCTTCTAAAGCATATTTCATTAATTTAAAGAATGACCACTTAGTTTTTCCTGCGACTCTTTCAATATTTTTATATTCTAACCATTTTACTTTATATCCTACAAAACTAAATAATCCTTTTGAATATCTATTATATTCTTTGATAGATATTATTGAATTTGCAACTTGTCTTGTTATAAATATAAAATCTCTAGCTCCATCTACCATTTCAAATGGAGTCATTTTATTTATTAATCTATAGAACATTCTAGCAAAGAAACTTCTAATTATTGGTTCGCCTTTTCTATCTTTTCTTCTAGTTCCAACAGCATCATATCCTTCTTCTTTTACTGATTTATACATCTCTAGAAGTAGTGATGGTGGATCTTGAAGATCTGCATCCATAAGTGTTAGATAGTCGCCAGTTGCGTTTTCTAGTCCAGCATAAATTGCTGCTTCTTTTCCAAAGTTTCTTGAAAAAGAAATGTATTTAATTCTATCATCTTTTTTAGATAAATCTTTAATTACATCTAAAGTCTTGTCATTTGAACCATCATTTACAAACACCATTTCAAAAGTTACATCTTCTGGAAACTCTTTTGTGTTCTTGATTAGTTCTTCATAAAATAGTGGTAATGCTTGTTCTTCATTATAACAAGGTACAATAACTGAAATCTTTCCCATATAATAATTTTCCTTTCAAAGTTATCACGGAGTGATTATAACATATTTTAAGGTTTTATTCAATAATTTATAAATCCCATTGGAAAACAAGAAAAAAATTATTTTTTATATAGATAAAAGGTTGATATTATTTCAAAAATGTAATATAATCGTAACGTAAATGTAATACAAGAGAGGAGTGCTATAATGTTTTTAGGACAAGACATTGGTATCGATTTAGGTACAGCTTCAGTAATTGCATACGTTAAAGGCAAAGGAATAGTTCTAAGAGAACCATCAGTAGTTGCTGTTAATAATATCACTGGAGAAGTCTTAGCCGTGGGACATGAAGCAAGAAGAATGCTTGGAAGAACTCCAGGAAACATTGTAGCTATAAGACCACTTCGTGATGGAGTTATATCAGATTATACAGTTACAGAAAAAATGCTTAAGTACTTCATCAAAAAGGTTGGAGGAAAATTCTTATTTGCTCCAAGAATCATGATTTGTATTCCATCTCAAGTTACAGAAGTTGAAAAGAAAGCAGTTATAGATGCGGCTTCAAATGCTGGAGCAAGAAAAGTATTCTTGATTGAAGAACCAATTGCAGCAGCTATTGGAGCAGGCTTAGATATATCTAAACCAAGCGGAAACTTAATTGTTGACGTTGGTGGTGGTACAACAGATATCGCTGTTATATCACTTGGTGGATCTGTAGTAAGTTCATCAATTAAAGTTGCTGGTGATAAATTCGATGAATATATTGTTAAATATATTAAGAAAAGACACAATGTAATGATTGGTGAAAGAACAGCAGAAGAGCTTAAGATCCAAGTTGGATGTGTATATCCTAAGATTCAAGATATGGAAATGGATGTTAGAGGTAGAGACTTAATTACAGGTCTTCCAAAAACAATTACAATTTTCTCTAGTGAACTTATGGAGGCTTTAGAAGAGCCAGCTATGCTTATAGTTGATGCCGTTCACTCAGTACTAGAAAAAACTCCACCAGAGCTTGCTGCAGATATTTCTGATAAAGGAATATATATGACTGGTGGTGGATGCTTAGTAGATGGATTTGATAGATTACTACAAGAACAATTAGGTATAAATGTTATGATAGCAGAAGATTCAATCTCATGCGTAGCAAAGGGTACAGGAAAAGCATTAGATAATCTTGACGCTATGGATAGAATGATGAAAAGATAATAATTCAATCTCATATACTTACTTTTAAAGACACCTATATATCTTAGATTATAGGTGTTTTTATATGATTGATTGAAAGATAAATATAGTATAAAATATTAAAGAAAGGAGAATTGAATTTATGAAAGTTGCATTTTGTACATTAGGATGTAAAGTAAATCAATATGAAACAAATGGTATGATGCAAAAGTTTATAGATAAAGGATATGAAATTGTAGAGTTTGATGAAAAAGCTGATATCTATATTATTAATACTTGCACAGTTACTAATATGAGTGATAGAAAATCAAGACAAATGTTAAGACAAGCAAAAAAGATAAATAAAGATGCTTTAGTTGTTGCATGTGGATGCTATGTACAAGTTGCACAAGAGGAAGTTAAAGCAATTCCAGAAATAGATTTAGTTCTTGGAACAAATGAGAAAAAAGATATTGTTTCATACTTAGAAGATTACTTAGATAATAAAAAAATAGATGGAAATTATGAAAATAAAATAGTAGCAGAAAATTCAATTACAGACGATGTAATGAAGAATTTAGTATATGACGATTTTGGAGATGTAACTTTTACAGAAAAAACAAGAGCAGTAATTAAAGTTCAAGATGGTTGTGATAGATATTGTACTTATTGCTTAATTCCATATGCAAGGGGAAGAATAAGA
>JAEEGL016368884.1_pt1 | contig 29822 bp, 33 predicted proteins | sample 9134231 | NCBI WGS metagenome assembly JAEEGL01 (sample SAMN16246548, study PRJNA631951) | gut metagenome | biome: gut microbiome; feature: rumen; material: fiber-attached | host: Bos | place: Iran: Karaj | collected 2018-10
AGAATTATAAAGTTCCGAACAACTGTTGGTTGGGTGTAACTGTAGAGGACGAAAACCATGTATTTAGAATCAAAGACCTTCAATCAATTAAACATGCCAAGGTAAGATTTCTTTCAATGGAACCTTTGTTGGGAACAATTGTAGGATGGCTTAATCTTAACAATATTGATTGGGTCATCGTTGGCGGCGAAAGCGGTCCACAAGCCCGTCCAATGCAAAAGGAATGGGTGTTGAATATCCAGCGACAATGTACCGAGCAGCTGGTGCCGTTTTTCTTCAAGCAATGGGGCACCTGGGGTGAGGATGGAGTGAAACGCAACAAGATGGCCAATGGTTGCACCATCGACGGCAAGGTTTTTCATGAGTGGCCGAAGGCATGGAAAGGAGGTGAGGAATGAAAAAGATAATGTTCAACGACCGCTTCGGTCTGACCGCTGACGTGCTGAAAGGAAAAAAGACCATGACGCGGAGGTTTTTGACACAAAATTACGAGAGAGTGTCTTGTATGAATGTCAATTATGAAGACCATTGGTACGGAGAGCTTGACGGAGAAACTTATGAACTATTGCCAACCTATAAACTCGGCGAGATTGTAGCCGTGGCGCAAGCATATAAGCACATCGTCGACAATCATTATTTCCAAGAGCAATGCCTTGCAAACGAAACTGACGCCGTATTAACGATATTTGACGCAGGCTGGAATAACAAAATGTTTGTCAAGTCTTACTACATGCCCCACCACATCCGCATCACCGACATCAAGTTGGAAAGGCTGCAGGACATCAGCGACAAGGATTGTATACGAGAAGGGCTGTGGAGACTTGCAGGCACAAGTCTATATCATTACGACGAGTCAATTACTCGCAAAGGAAGAAATTTATACCACACGCCCCGCGAGGCATTCGCCGCCCTTATCGACAAGGTTAGCGGGGAAGGCACATGGGATAGTGATCCCTGGGTGTTTGCATATTCATTCATAATAATAGATTAAGTATACCCGGCCACCGGGTAATTTACCCTTTTCATGTTTTGTATTGTTGGTGTGGGTGGCGCGTTGCGCTGCCCACATTTTTGTGCAAAAATTCCCGAAAAAAAATGCGTTTTTTGGAAAAAAAATTACTAAAAAACTTGCGTATATCACTGAAATATAGTAATTTTACAAGTGTAAACAACAACAAAACAAAACAACTAAATCAAGAAAGGGACAAAAAAATGAGATACAGAGTTCAAATCACCGAGAACGGCAAGAGTTGGTTTCTTCCTCAAACCTATACCTATATGCAGGCTATGCAGGAGGTTGAAATGCAGGAGGAACTCAATTCACTTAACGCCATCATGGGCGAAGCCCCAGCGGTTTTCGATATAGTAGAAATCAACTAAACAATAAAGGGACATCATTATGAAAGACATCAAGAGCGCCATTAAGGCAATGAGACAGGCCGAGAGCCTGAACGAATTGAAGCAACTTTACAGAGCCTTTGCGGCCCAGTTTCATCCTGACCACGGCGGCGATGAGGAGAGCATGAAGGCCATCAACATCGAGTTTTCCAACCTGTTCGAGGTGTTGAAGTTCAAGCAGAACACCACCGCCAAAGAGCAGCACGAAAAGGGCAACTGGAAAGGCTTCGCCACCACATCGGAAACCCCGGAGGAATTTATCGAAATCGTGAGCAAGTTGAACCAGATCAGCGGCATCATCATTGAGTTGTGCGGCACTTGGATTTGGATTTCAGGTGAGACACGCGAGCACAAGGATGAGTTGAAAGCCGCCGGGTGCTGTTGGAGCAGAAACAAGGCACAATGGTATTGGAGGCATCAAGAGGACTACTGCAAGAAGTTTCACAAGGGAGAGCTTGACATGGATGAGATTCGAGACCTCTATGGCAGTCAGATTATAGGACAAAATGGTGGTCAGATGACCGTTTACGCATGAGTTTAACAACGGGAGCGGTTGTATGGCCGCTCCCTCAAATCCATTAAAGCAATGAAGTCAAAAGTGTATTTTGTGGGCGTTGATGATTGGAACCGCCCGGTATTTAGAGAAATCGGAACAAGGCGTTATTTCTGTGACACCGACAACCTGGTCAGGTACGATGCCAAGGAGGAGGAAATCATCGACCGATACAAGCGAATTGGAACCGCTTCGATTTGCTACAAAGGCTCGAGTTTTGATGCCGAACCAATGGGCGACCCTGCAGATGTCGAGATTTTGACCAAGGTCGAGGCTGAAAAGCTGTTGAGGCCGTTGGTTGATAGAGCATGGGCAAGGGATATCATCCTCAACTTCGAGCCGTCCTTGACAAGGGAAATGGTGAACAAATACACCGACAGCGAGTTGAAGGAGTGGATGAATCTGTTGAAAATCAAGACGAATTTTTGATACATGGCCGCCGTAGAGAATAGGTGAGGCTCTTCCCTTTCCCCATCACCCCAGCCCGATACTGGCGGCGGCACAAACGCGCGGGGCCATATTTTCGTTGCAGACCTTTGAAAATCGGACTTCCGAGTGGACGAAAGTCTATCAATCGGTAAATTTGAAAGTAGTCGCCGAAGTCCATCGCCACGGACGGGGTTCCCAGCCTTGCCCCAGTCAAGGCCGACAGAGAATTACCGCAAACACGGTAATTTTTTGTGCGGAGTTAGCGCAACGAGTCAAAAAAGTGTATTTTTGCGGCAAAAAATTACTGAAAAACTTGTGTATTTCACCGAAAAATAGTAATTTTACCAAGTAAATAATCATCAAAAAGTCAAAGAAATGAACATCTACACAGGTAATTTTGCTAACCTCAAGAAGTACACAGGGCTGTTCCCTGTTTCAATCGCTTTAACCGCCAAAAGATACGAAGGAGAATGTTATCGGAAACTCAATCCCGATTGGTCCTACATGGAAGATCCGCAGGATTTGTACACGAGGAAATTCAACCTACATCTATCGGCACTCAACCCGCAGCAAGTGTACAACGAACTTGCCGCGCTGAGCAAAGGCCAAGATGTGGTGTTGCTTTGCCATGAGAAAGAGGGTGATTTCTGCCATCGCCATCTTGTGGCTCGGTGGCTCGAAACCAACCTCAATATCACGGTCAAGGAGTTGGGCAGGGGCGGACTCGCCGAAAGTTTAACCTTATTCGATTAGCTATGTTCAAAGGCACGACACCACCCGAAGTAAAATTGTTGCTCCAGGACTTGATGAAGGAGGTCAAGCGAAAAGATGTCTTCATCGGCTGTTCCGGCAACTTCACAACTGACAAACTCGTCGCTGGTCTGGGCTTCACGGTCCACTCCAACGACGTAAGTCTTTACAGCAAATTGATTTCCGACCTTCTACTTGGCACCGATACCGAGGTCACCGTCACCAACCAGGATCTGGCCGCCATTTTCGACACATGGGATGAGTCACCATACAAAAAGCTGGTGCAGGTCATGTACGCTATACGCCTATCCGAATACAAGGACAGGAAAAACGACTACCAGCAGTATATGTACGAGGCTTTTGCCGCGAAAAGCACTGTGTACTACCACAATACATGCGAAAAGCTGGCCAAGGGCGCGCTCAACTTCCACATCGCCGACTTTGCGTTTTGCGACTTTTTGGACTTCCTAAAATCCAAGAAGGGTCAGGGGGTCGGGATTTCTTTCCCTCCAACCTACAAAGCAGGGTACGAGAGAATATTTAAGTATGTCGAGGAGAGCTTCGCGTACGCGCACGCGAACTACACCGTCTTTGACCCAAAGGAGGGTGAGACGATTTTCGGCACCCTGTTGGATGAGGATGAGAATGTCATCTACTCGGATAGGGACTGGCCCAACCTGCATCAATGGCTCATCGGTAAGTGTGTCATCGGCAGCGGCAAGAAGCCTGTCTACATGTATTCCAGCGTCCATCGAGAGAAGCGGTATTTCATGGATAAGTGCAAACTCGTGAAGGCGAGCAAGTACAAAGTTATCGAGACAGATTACCGCTTCACCAAGGAGACCCAGATAACGGTGGAGTGTTGCCCGGTGAATGACATCAACTATTTCAAGGCGTTCTACATGAGTAACAAGGTGGACTATTCCACAGGTGGCGACCTTGCCTTTGTTTTCCTTGCAGACGGCAGGGCGTTTGGTTTTCTTGTGTTCAGTAAGCAGTTGTCGAGCATTACCGAGATTTTCATGCAAGCCGACTTCGTGGCCAACTCCGACCAGGCTAAACTTTCAAAACTACTCATCATGCTTGCCAAGTCGGCACAGTTACGGAAGTTCATAGCCCGCAAGTGGGGTAACTACTACACACACATCAAGACCACGGTGTACACCGATAAGGCTGTCAGCATGAAATATAGAGGTTGCTGGTCGCTCATCAGGAGAGACAAAGGCAAGTTAATGTACGGCAGCGAGTTTGAGGAGAAATCATTTAACGAAATATATAAGCAATGGATAACGAAGTACACAAAGACATCGAGCAAATAAGAGCGAAGCTCGACGACATCAACAAACTGATTGCGCCCTATAAGCTGGCGTATGTTCACACCCATAATGAGTGTGTCCCCTTGGAGAAAAATGCCCACTACATGGATAAGGATGTTCTCGACAAACTGGTCCATAATGTAGCCGAGGACGGCTTTTTGAGTCAGTTGCCATTCGCCATGAAGCGCAAGGCTGACGGCAAGTTTCTCATCCTATCAGGCAACCACCGCCTAAAAGCCGCCATCAAGGCAGGGCTGGAGTACATCCTGGTTCTCTACATCGATGAGGTGAGCAAAGACAGGCAAATCGCCTACCAACTCAGCCACAACGCGCTGGTGGGCAAGGATGACATGACCATGCTCAAAGAGATTTTCGAGGAAATCAAGGGCATCGAAAGCAAGGAGTATTCGGGTTTGTCCGACATCCAGTTTATCGATCCGAACAAGGTCGTTACTCCGAGCATCAATGACGGCGACATTGAGTTGACCGAAATGCGCTTCCTATTCGTCGAGAGCAAGAGCCATGATGTGGAGCGAGTACTTAACGAGCTGGGCAAGTATGACCTTGAAAACTGCGGCATCGTGTACGGCTCATTCGAGGCGTTTATCAAGGTGGCCACCGCCATAAAAGAGAAGTTCAACATCAAGTCGAACACGGTAGCGTTCTCGAAGATGGTCAGCATCTGCGAGGCTCTTCTTGCGGAATCCGAGCAAGAGGACGAACCCAGAACCCCGATAGGTTTCAGAAAGGAGGTGTAACATGGGCAGACCGAAAGACGAATCAACGCTATATGAGAAGTACATAGCAGGCAAGGAGGATTTGATTATCGCCAACTGTAGAGCAGGAGCCACCAACGAGACTTTGGCTAAAAGCCTCGGTATCGGTTTGACGACATTCAAGCGCATCCTCAAAGACTATCCCGAGAAAATGAAGGAGTTGCTCAAAGAGGGTAAGCAAGAGGCTGATTTCAAGGTTGAAAGCGAGCTGTTCAGGCGTGCTATCGGCTACGACTACGATGAAACCGAAACCATCGTGTCTGTCGATAAAGACGGCAACGCCACACCGTCAAAGGTCAGGAAGATAAAGCGCCATGTCCCGGGCGATGTGACAGCTCAAATCTACTGGCTCAAAAACAGGAAGCCCGATACCTGGAAGGATAGGAACTTTGTCACGGTTGAAGGTGACGAAGATAAGCCTGTTGTCATCAGTTTCCCCGAAGTTGTCGGAACTAATTGCAAAGTCAGCGAAGAGGAGCTATTTGGATGAACCTGACGGAGAAGCAATACAAGGGCTGGAGGTTTCTCCAGAATATCGACCTCGGTATCATGTTCCTGTTGTACGGTGGTGCTGCAGGAGGTGGTAAGTCGTGGCTCGGCTGTTATTGGCTTCTCTTTATGTGTTCACACTTTCCGGGTGTCCGCTACTTCATCGGTCGTAACAAGCTGAAAGACTCTCGAGAGTCGGTAGTGGTTACCTTTGGCAAGGTGTGTAAGGCCGAAGGCTATACAGCCTATCGGACAAACGACAACGGCATCCAGTTCAACAATGGGTCGTGTATCGTGTTGCTCGACCTTTCCTATTACCCCATCGTTGACCCGATGTTTCAGCGGTTCGGCTCCAAGGAGTTTACAGGTGGTGTTATCGAGGAGGCAGGCGAAGTCCACCGCCTCGCTTTCGAGGTGTTGAAGTCGCGTATCGGTAGACACCTGAATGATGTGTACCACATCCCCCCAAAGATATTCCTTACCTGCAACCCGCAGAAGAATTGGCTGTACACGCTATTCTATAAGCCGTGGCGAGCAAAGGCTTTGAAGATACCCTACGCCTTCATCCATGCTGACAACCGCGACAATCCGTTTTTGACGAAGGAGTACATCGACGCGCTGAACTCCATCGAAGACAAGGTGACGAAGCAGCGACTTCTACACGGCATCTGGGAGTACGAGAACGACCCCAGCCAGCTGTGCGACTATGACGCTATCACCGACATGTTCACCAACGAATTTGTGCAAGAGGGTGAGCCGGCACTTTCAGGCGACATTGCTCTGAAAGGTCGTGACAGGTACATCCTTGGCCATTGGCGTGGCTTGGTAGTCCGTATCGTGTCGGATATACCATACATCAAAGCCGACAAACTGGAAGAGGATGTGCGACAAAAGATGCTCACTTACAGGGTGCCTCGTTCCAAAATTGTTGTGGATAGCGACGGCAACGGCAGTTATCTTGCCGACTACATTTCGGGCATCAAGGAGTTTCACGGTGGCGCATCTGCCTATGACTCCACGAAGTACGCCAACCTGAAAGCCGAGTGTGCTTTCAAGCTGGCCTATTTCGTCAACAAGCGGATGATTCATGTGATCTGCACCGAGGAACAGAAAACCCGCCTCACAGAAGAAATGGAGGTGTTGCGTCAGGACAACATCGACAAAGACACCTCGAAACTTCAACTCATCAGCAAGGAGGAGCAGAAGCGATTGCTTGGACGCTCCCCCGATATTCTTGATATGCTCATCATGGGCATGATTCACCATGTTAAGCCATCCTACACAGGTGGCACAATCAAAATGCACAGAGAATGAAATTAAGAAAGTACGAAGATGTCATCACCTACGGCGGCATCATGACCGCCGAGAGCAGGGAAAGGATTTCAAAGATACCTTGCCCGAAACGCATTGCGGGACACCAAGCCCCGAAAGACATCAACGGCCTGACAATGGCCCAGCTCATTTCGTTGTGGAGTATTCCCAACGAGAAGAGCATCCTATCTGACAGCCTCGCCGCCGTGTTCGGCTACCATACCAACCAAAGACGGTGTGCCAGGAAAGAAAAGCGCATCAGGCGACACGTCCGGCACGTCCGAATCGGCAAGGCGGTCGGCTGGTGCAACTTCATCCAGTCCGAACTTCTCCGCATCAAGGAAATGTGGGACCGCTGCGAGATACCCATCGAGGCCCTCGACAAACAGGCAGGAGTGGAGCAGCTCAACTTCGGCTTCTTCTCCATCATCGACGCATACGCACAGCGGCAGCACATCACCGACCCCGACGATGTGCTCAAGGTGCAGTGGGTGAAGGTGTGGCAGTCGCTGCTCAAGGATGCTGAGACATACAACTTCCAGCGACGCAAGGACAAAATCAGGGAAATGCAACTCAAAAAGTAACGATATGGAAATAAACAAAATCTACAACGAAGACTGCCTTGAAGGCATGAAGCGCATCCCATCTGGGAGTGTGGACGCTGTGATCTGCGACTTGCCGTATGGTACAACCGCCTGCGCTTGGGATAGCGTGATACCTTTCGACAAGCTGTGGGAGCATTACCGAAGAGTATGCAAACCAAATGCGGCTATCGTGCTATTCTGTATTGAACCATTTACATCCGCTTTAGTAATGTCTAATGTAAATGAGTACCGAGAGAAACTGACATGGGAGAAACACAAACCGAGTAATATCGGCAACGCAAAATACATGCACTTGAAGTATTCCGAAGATATTGTAGTATTCTCGCGCGGGAAATGTACTTTCAATCCTCAGATGCAACCAAGGATTAGCAACAGAGTCCGTGAGGCACAAAAAGGAAACAGCAAGCAGTGGAGAACCAATCGCAAAGAAACTGGTGAAGTGTCATTTGCAACTCAATATGAGCCGAGAGACTGGCATTCGTTTGATGCGGACAAAAAATATCCTGGCAATGTATTTTATTTCCCAGCAGTAGTTTCAAACTCTCATGAAAAATGTGACCACCCCACCCAAAAGCCCGTTGACCTGTTGCGCTATCTCGTTCTGACCTACACCAACGAGGGCGAAACGGTGCTCGACAACTGTATGGGCAGCGGCACCACCGCCGTGGCCTGCATCAACACAAGGCGCAACTTCATCGGCTTCGAGCTTGACAAGGGATATTGGCAAATCAGCCAGCAAAGAATAGAACAAACGCAAAAAAATAAATTATCAGAAATTCAATTCCAATGACACAGACAATCGAAGAAATCATCCACGGCATCGTCGACTCGATGCGGATCGGCTACGTCCACGAGACGGTGTACGGGGCCAACATGGAACTCGACAAGATAGTGCGCGACGCGCAGCGAAAGCCCGAAGAGAGCAAGCTGCCCGCCGCCATCAACATCCTCGCCACCTCGGGACGCTTCGACGTGGCCGACGGAGCCTACCACGACCTCATACGCGAGGCGCAGAACATCCGCGTCCTCTTCGTCGACAAGATGAAGTTCGACGACAAGCTGGATGCCGACGACACGGCCACCATCGAGGCCCTGAAGAATCACGCGAAGCACTTCATCAAAGGCGTGAGAGCCTCCGAACGTTTCTCCTACGTCGGCATGTACAACTGGCAGGTAAGGCTCAACGCATTCGACGCCAACCTTGCCGTGCTTGAGCTGACCGCCACGATAAGGCAGGAGGAAGGAGTGTGCGTCGATGAATGAACTGCACGACAAGGCGGTGGCACTGCTCAACGAGCGTCTGCAATGGCTCGCCGACCAGGTGCGTGCCAACCACGAGAACGCAGGACAGGTGGCCAGCGGCAAGCTGCGTGACAGCATCGCCGCCTTCGTCGAGGACATGGGCGACCGCGTCAGCGGCCACGTCGACGCGCTCTCCTACATCGAGGCGATGGAGCAGGGCAACGCGCCGTGGGAGCCTATCCCGACGAAGCAGGCCAAGGACGGGCACACATACGACTACGTGCCGAAATGGTTTGCCGACGCCATCGGGCAATGGATGTCCGACAAGGGCATTCAGGAGACCAAGGAACGCAACCGCTACGCCGTGGCGTGGAAGATCATCCACGACGGCACGCTGCTCTACCGCCAAGGCGGACGGAGCGACATCTACTCTGAAATCACCAAGGCCGTAGCCGAGGAAATCGCCGACGAGCTGGTGATGGAGGTTGCAATACAAGTCAAAACCATAACTTTAAATCTTGAGAAATGAGACAATCCAACACAATCCAATTCGATGACGCATACGAAGACCGCCACAATGCCGTGGTAGTCTATCCAGAGGAGCTCCACTTCGCGGACAGTGCGAAATGCCCCGTTGAGGTCGTACTGCGTGACAACGAGTCGTCGCCCGAGTTCAACCAGGAGGTCATGCTGACCGTCAAGGAATACGGTCAGGCGGAAGGATATTCCGAGGTACGCATCCTCAACAAACAAGGCCTCGCAGCCTTTGACCTCGCCCGATACGTCCAGATGATACTCGGAGACCCCGACGCTGACGGCACTTTCGACTACTCCACCAACGCCGCACTCGTCAGCCAGAAACTCATACAAGTGACGCTGACCGCATTCGGCACCACGTTCTTCACCCAGACCTTCAACGCCGTGCACGGCAACAACAAGGTGCTCGACAGGTGGTGGTCAAAGGAACGCAGGCTCAGATGGTGGCCAGCCTACCCCTTCGCTTTCGACTTCCCCAACGCCGACCAGGTGAAGGTCATCGTCGGAGACGCTGTCCAGACTGAGACGTTCCCGACCATATCGACTACACTTGCCGACACCCGCGTGAGGGTCAAGGCTTCGCTCTTCGGCAACGGCTCCTATAAGCTGAGATTTGAGAAAGGCGGTTTTTGCTTCGGCATCGCAGCAAGCACTGACACAGGACACGTGGCAGGCACGAAGCTCTTCAAGGGCTCGGACAGCGAGGTCACCATCATCGCTGAGGGATGCGCATTAGACCCGAATGCAGCCTACCTCCGTTGGCTCGATCGCCACTGCGAGCTGCGACATTGGCTATTCCACAAGTACCGTGACACCGACACCGTGCAGGCCACCGATGACAGGCGTGCAGGATACGACCCCGACCGCTTCATTGACGGGGTGGCCAGAGACGGACGCATGAGAGACGGCACACTCACCAAGGAGCTGACCGTCAACACTGGGATGCTCCAGGAGTGGGAGTACGACCTCGTTGAGAGCATCGCCAACGCTCCGTTCGTCGACATGCTCGACATGGAGGCATACATCGAAGACGGCACCATCCTCTGGAACCGCCTTACCGTAAAGCCGGGAAGCTACGCCAAGCCGCTGCGCAACCGCCACGCCAGCGACCAGAACCTGCAGATGGCCGTCACCTTGCAGTATGACGGGGAAAGGAGCATTGGGGTATGAGGCACGAGACAGAGCTGCGCGTCCAGGTGCAGCGACCCAACGACAGCGTGCCGCAATGGTACCCGCTCGACATCGGAAGCGGCAACACGCTCACGCTTGACTACGTGAGCAACCTGCTCAGCGACGTGTCGAAGATAACCAGCAGCCGCTCCTTCACAGTGAAGTTGCCAAGGACCAGGCACAACGACACCGCCTTTGACCTCGCCGTCGCACCACAGCACGAAAGCATCACACCCTACCGATATTTGCCGTGCCGGGTCTATATGGACGGCATCGACGTCTCGGGTGAGGCCTACATGTACCTCGTCAGTGCCGAGGCTTCGACCTACAACGCCGTTATCGTCTTCGGGCTGATGCAGGAATACAAGGCATGGGTGGACAGCGGGAAGACGCTCAAGGACCTCGAGGAAGGCGGTCAGACCATCCCGTGGGGAAGCAATGCCGCCTACGGGCGATGGACGGGCGGCGCGTTGCAACCCGTCTACGAGCCTGCGTTGTGGTTCGGCAACGACCCGAACATCAACACCTACACGCCCGCGAATGGACTGGGCAAGCTGATGTACTACGGCATCTACGACCCAGGCTTTGAGAGGACGGACGAGACCGTGGACTACGCCAACGTGCATCCGTTCGTCACGGTCCGCGAGCTATGGGAGCGCATCGTCAGCGAGAACGGGCTGGCGTTCGTGCTGCCGCAATCCGTGAAGCTCGACATGGAAGACTTGGCCATCGTGCTGACCAAAATAAGCGGCAACGACCCGCAGGGCAACCCATATACAGACAACAGCGAGGCCACGGGCTACCCGTCCACGTTGCGGCTCTCCTCCTCGCTGACATTCGGATGGAACATCATCTGCTCCACGGTGGGCGACTGCTTCGCCAACGGCGGACAGACCACGAAGGGGAGAATCAAATACAAGGGCGACGGCAACGCATTGTCGGTGATGGTCAACATGATTGTCGAAGACAACACGAGCTTCCTGTACCAAGGCGGCAACCACTCCGCGTCCTACATCCTCAATGCCGAGGGGCATCTGGACTACTTCGACCTTTGCGTCTACGTCTACTCCATTCAGCGGACGCTGAGGCTCACGCCGACCTACACGGGTAGCGGACTGCAATGGCAAGGCAACATCGAAGTGCCGTGCTACGGAAACATCGAGGAAGGCGACGCCGTGGCCGACATTTGGATCGACAACGACACGCGGATCTGCAATTTCTGCCAGGGTGCGTTCAACCAATACTGGATGTTCGGAAGAAACGAATGGGACAGGCAATTCCCGTGGCAGCGTGGCGACATCAGCATCATCTACTACCAAGACACGCACATGTACCCGCATCCGGCCTTCCGTTGCTTCCCGAACCTACCCGACATCAAGCAGCTCGACTTCGTGAAGATGGTGTGCCACCTCTACGGGCTGTTCCCGTGCCAGCGTGCAGGCGTGGTCGAGTTCATCCCCATCGACGAGCTGGAAGGGAACAAACCGAAGGCATACGACTGGAGCCGCTACCTGCTCGAGGACGACCCCGACGCTCCGCATCACACCGACTGGCACATGACAGACCTCGCTCGCCGCAACCGTGCCAGCTATAAGGAGGACGACAAGGATCGTGTCGTGGACGAGGCTTTCCTTGATATTGACGACGACACGCTGGACGCGATGAAAGACTTCTTTACCATCCCGCTTGCCGCCTCCGATGGCGACCTCATCGACCAATACGACCTCACGCCCGAATACGATGACACCACCGAGCCGCCGACATTCACCGGCTACAACGTGGAGTTCACCGAGTGCGAGCACAGGCTTATGCGTGTTGTGGAATGGTACAACGAACAAAACAAGACGGTCACGCGCCTTGCCTTCCAGAACCTCTCGGCAGCCTACATCATCGCGGAGCGTTACGCCTCGTACCAGGCCTACGTCAACCAGCCTCGCATCTTGACGGAGCGGCTGCGCGTGCCGTTGGCCGACCTACGCGAGTTTGACTACTCCGTGCCGGTGTTCCTCTCGAAGTACGGGCGGCACTTCGCCGTAATCGACATCAAATGGACGGTCACGCAGGACACATGCGAGGCCAAGTTGCTGATGCTTGGCAGTCAAATCGGTGATGTCTCACCGACACCGCCGCCAGTTTTGCTGACAGGGATAAGGGCATCATTCAATCAAGGCGGCACGATTTACGACACCGACGACTTGTCGACGCTGGAACAATATCTTACCGTCACGGCAGAATACAGCGACGGAACAAGCCGAGAACTGAACAAAGACGAGTACACGTTGAGCGGGTCTCTTGTCGCACCGAGCAGCACCATCACGGTCAGCTTCGAAGGAGAGACCGCGCCATTCACGGTAGCCGTGGCACACGTCTATCCTTATGACGCGCTCGTCGAATACCTCGAAAGCGACGGCACGCAATATATCGACACGGGTATAGAGCCAAAAGAAGATCTTGAAGTTGAAATTTCTTGGAAAAACCCGACTTCACAAACAGGAAAATATCTATTTGGCAGCGGAACTTCGACAGCCGATTGCATACGTGCTTATATCAGCAACGGCGGAACATGGAGGTTTGGTGGAGCAAGTAAGAGTCTGACCATAACGGACACAACAGAAAGAACAGCCACCATGAATAAGAATGGTTTGACCGTAAATGGAACGACTTACAGCTACACTGGCACGGTCGGCTCTTTCTCTTCTAACGTTACTATCAAAATATTTGCAGGAGCAACAGGAAGTACAGGTATTGCCACGAGAATAAAGGCATTTAAAGTTCGTGATAACGGCGTTTTAAAACTCGACTTAAAGCCATGCCGAAAGAACGGTGTCGGCTATATGTACGACGCTGTAAGCGATTCTTTGCTGACCAATAACGGCACATTTGCATACGGAAACGACATCTGACTATGAAAAACAACAAGAAACCACAAGAGAAGGTGATGTGCAAGGACTGCGCCCACAGCCACGACCAGCACGAACTGACTGCATACGAGCCTCGCGTGCCGTTCATGTGCCGCTGCCCGTTCAGGCAATGGAGCCAGTTCCTCGACATCCCACAGATATGCGAACATTTCAAAAGACGATAAACCATGGAAGAGACAACAAAACGAATCATCGAAATAGACGTAGACCTCGGAGCCAGCAAGGATAGGCTCGCAGAGGTCAACAAGGAACTCGACGACCTCAAGAAAGCCAGCAACGAGGCAAAAAAGCAGAACGCCGAGCTGCTCGAAGAGGTGCGCAAAGGAGAAAAGCAATGGTCGGACGTGTCGAAGACCATCGCCGACAACTCAAAGAAGATAGCAGAGAACGAGGCCAAGACAAAGCAGCTCAAATCGGAGCAGTCAGCCCTTCAGGGACAGATAGCCGAGACCACGAAGAAGAACCGTGTCTACGGCGACAGCTACAAAGAACTCTCAGCCAAGCTCGCTGACATGAAAAACGCATACCGCTCTCTTGACAAGGAGCAACGCGAGTCGAAGGGCGGCAAGGAAATGCTTGCACAAATCCAACAGCTCGACAAGGAGATGAAGAATGCCGACGCTTCGATTGGCAACTTCCAACGCAACGTGGGCGACTATGCCAACCAGATAGCCAAGATTTCGGGGCTGTTTGGCAGCGGAACAGGAGCAGCCGGGCAATTCGCAGGAGGCATCCAAGGCGTGACGGCAGGCTTCAAGGCCATGACAGGCGTGCCGATCATCTTCTTCATCACCGCCCTGCTGACGCTCTTCGACAAAATCAAGAACGCCATGATGGGCAGCGAGGAGCAGGCGATGAGGTTCAAGGAAGCCCTTGCTCCCATCAACCCACTGCTCGACGCGATGAAGAACGGATTCTCGGCATTGGCTGACATCCTCGTCAGCGTCGTGACCGTGGCCGTCAACGGACTCATCAACGGACTGAATGCCTTAGCCAGGGCTGCAGACTGGGTCGGTGGTATCTTCGGTGCCGACTGGGGACTGAGCGAAAAGACGGACCAGATGAAGGCACAGATGACAGCCGCACAAGACCTCACCAAAGCCGAGAACGAGTATGCAAGGCAGAAGAGGGCGTGGTCGGTGGAGTCGGCGAAGATAGACCGCGACGTGGCAGACCTGCGAGAGAAGGCAGCGGATAAGGAGAAGTACACCGCCAAGGAACGCCTCGCCTTCCTCGACCAAGCCATCGCACTTGAGACCAAGAAGGCCGCGAAGCAGAAGGAGCTCGCAGAGGAGAACCTGCGCCTCACACAGCTCGAAGCGGCAAGGACCAGGAACTCCGCAGAGGTGAACGACAAGCTGGCTGAGGCTGAGCGTGCCGTCATCGAAGCCGACAAGCAGCTGAGCGACACGAAGAGGACACTGCAGAAGCAAAGACAGGGAGCCATCAACGACATAGGCAAGCACACCACAGCCGTGAAAGCCGACACGCAGGCCCTGCAGGACAACAACGCAGAGCTGGAGCGTCAGGCAGAGGAATACCGAAAGCTGACCCTCACCGAGATGCAGAAGGCAGAGGATGCCTTGAACAACATCATTGAGGATGCCTTCGAGAAACGCCGTGCCATCGAGGACACCGCCTACCAGCGTCGCCACGATGCGCTCCTTGCCGCGATGGTGGCGGAGGAAGAGGCACACGGCACACAGACGGAGCTTTACCAAGCCTACATGACACAATGGGAGGCATTGGAGACACAGCACAGCCAGAACCTCCTCGCCATCGAGAACGACCGCATCGCCAAGGAACAGGCTGCCAAGGACGCAGCCGAGAAGAAGGACGCAGAGCGCATCAAGCGTGAAATCGCGCTCGAATACTCCAAGTATGAGAACGTGGCCAAGATTACAGGCTCCATCGGCGATATCCTCGAAGCAGCCGCAGGCGACAACGAGGAACTGGTTATGGCCTCGAAGATTGCGGCCTTGGCAGAGGTAGCCATCCAGCAGGGTGTGGCAATATCGAAGGCGGTCGCTGCTGCTGCCGGTGTGCCGTATCCGGGCAACATCCTCGCCATCGCTTCCTCGGTGGCCTCCGCTCTTGCAGCCATCGTACCTGCCATAAAGTCCATCAACAGCGCGAAGCTGGCACGCGGCACGTCATACGTGCAGGGACCAGGAACCGAGACCAGCGACAGCATCCCCGCCATGCTCAGCAAGGGAGAGGGAGTCGTCAACGCCAAGGCGAACCGCATGTTCCCGGGCGTGGTCGGAGCGATGAACGACGCGAGCGTGGGGATTTGGTCGCCGATGATGTCGATGCTGCGAAACTCGGGAGGCGCACCCGCACAGGTGGCTTCGCCCATGCAGATGAGCGAGGTGCAGATGGCCACGGCCTTCCGTGCAGCCGTCGAAGACCTCGACCTGTATGTTGCCGTTGACGAGATCAACCGTGGCCAAAGAAGCGTGAAAGTGGTCGAAAATTTGGGCGCGATGTAAAAATTTTCTTCAAAATATTCTCACTGTGAGAATAAAATAATATTTTTGCAACCGAAAGAGCGAGAAGAAACCTTTTGAAAGTCCCCAGTGTGGAGGTGGCGACCGAAGAAATGCTGGGCAAGCACGGATAGCTCCAGGGAAGACGCAGCCTCGGAGCGACATGGTGATGTAGCTCAGCTGGTTAGAGCAGACGGATTTTAGAAGATTTTGCCGTCACGGGTCGCCGGTTCGAGTCCGGCCTTCACCGCTGAAACATAAATTTCTACTGTTGTAGATAAACATAAACCCCAAACTAAAAACACACAATGAAAACGAGCATCAAGACACTTCTCATCATCGCCATCGTGGCGGTTTCGGCAATCGGTGCCATGGCTCAGGAGGTCGACATCGGCGGCTCCCTGCAATATTCCTTGTCACCGCAGAACCTGAAACACAACGTCGGGGCTGACCTGTTCGTCACCCGCGACTTGAGCTATGACTTCCAGCTCCGCGCCATCGCCGAGGTGAACGGCTTCATCCCAAACGGATTCGACCGCGCAGGACGCGCCACGCTCGGCGTTGCCTATTCCATCTCACCGCTCTACGTCTTTGCCGACATGGGAGCCTGCCTCAACCCGTCAGACAAGAGACGGCTCGGCTACACCGTCGATGCAGGCCTCGGATGGCATAGGCGCATCGGTCGCGGCACACTGTTCACCGAGGCAGCACTTACAGCCACGCACGGGTCGAAATGGCAAAACAACGCCATTGTTCGTGCAGGCTATCTGTTCAACATCAAACGCAAGCAGCCATGATACTGAAAATCAACCGCGAAATCGTAAGCGAGGACAACAAGGTACGCCTGTGGTTCGAGGGTCGCGAGGGCATCAGCTTTGACGATGTGGATGCTGCCATCAACTGGATGGACCCGACCGACAACACCATCGAGCTAATGATGAACTCGCTCGGAGGCGACTGCGACGAGGGCTTCGCCATCTACGACAAGCTGCGCTCGACGGGGAAGGAAATCAAGGCCGTCATCCAGGGACACTGCGGCAGCATGGCCAGCGTCATCCTCCTTGCCGCATCCGACCGAAAGGCGTTCCCTCACGCCACGCTGCGCATCCACCGTCCCTACCTCTCGTTCTGGACGGAGCACTTCGACATCGCCGATGCCGACAGCGCGAAGGCGCAACTGGAAGACCTCAACAGCAAAATCCTCGACATCTACGAGGAACGCACCGGGACAGACCGTGCCACACTCGAGGCCATCATGGACGAGGACCGCGACATGAAGCCCGAGGAGGCCAAGGCACTCGGATTCATCCAAGAGATTATGCTACCCGCTTCGGCGTCGGCATATTACAATTTCAAACCACTTAACAAAACACAAAGCAACATGAGCAAGAAATCAAAGATTGCGACAGCGTTCCTGGCACTTGGCAAGGCACTCGGTTTGAGCAACGATGACATCGAAGCGAAGGACTACGTGCTGAAGACCGAAGACGGGAGCGAGATCAACATTGACATCGACGAAGGCGAGGAGCCGAAGGTCGGCGACCCTGCCAGCCCCGACGGCACCTTCACGCTGGTGGACGGACGCACCGTCACCATCGAAGGCGGTGTCATCACCGACATCAAGCCTGCCGAAGAGCAAGAGGAAGGCGAGACGAAGGAGGAACTGAAAGCGAAGATTGCAGACCTCGAGCAACAGCTTGAAGAAGCCAAGTCGAAGGATGCCGTCATCGCCACGTTGAAGGCGCAAGCCAAGACCGAGGACGACATCAAGGCCATCGACTTCGTTAAGAAGGCAGGCGGTGTCGAGGCGTTGGCAAGGATGCAGAGCACCTACAAGCCCGACGGACGTAAGACCGAGAGCAACGCACACGACGTTGTGGAGGAAACCATGCTCCAGAAGGAGCTGCGCGAAAAGAAGGAGGCGAGAGCCAACCGCAACAAGAAGTAACCACTTAAACCATCAAGAGAAATGCAAAACAACTTTTCATTAGACATTTCCGCACTGATGCCCGACAACCAGGCAGTGCGCGAATTGACTGAGCTGCTCTTCCTCGACGTGATTGAGCCGGGCAAGCTCGGCCAAATCCTCGACATCAACCTCGGCGTGCGCAACGGACAGCGCGTCGCCATGATTCACCCGATGGGCGAAATCATGCAAGCAATGCAAGGCTGCGACCCCGAGTATGACGGAACCGAAATCCCCACGAGCGAGCAGGTGTGGGTTATCTCAGGCTTCGGCATCTACCAGCACATCTGTGCCAATGACATCATCGGCACCATCATGAAGTACATGCGCGACAAGGGCATCGACAGCGACGACCTGACGCAGGACGAGTTCGTCACCAAGATTCTCCGCCCGATGCTGGAGGAGAAGATTGTGGAGGAAATCTTCCGCATGGCCATCTTCGGCGATACCACCCTCACCGTGTATGATAGCGTGTCCAACACCACGGGCAAGCTGAAACCAGGAAAGAAGGCCAAGTACTGGAACTACATGGACGGCATCTGGAAACGTCTCGAAACAGGCGTGGCCAACAACGAAATCAAGCGCGTGACCATCAGCCAGAACGCTGCCGCCACCTATGCCTTGCAGGATGCCTTCGTCACCACCGCTGGTGCTGCCAAGAGCGTTCTTATGGGAATGAAGCTGAAAGCCGACATGGTGCTGCGCACGGCGAAGGATCGCCAGTTTGTCGTGACCCAGTCGTTCGCCGACGCTATCGAGTACGACATCATCATCAATAACGGCACGTCAAACTACACGCTTCCATACACCGAACTCTTCGCTGGCATCAAGCTCACGGAGATTGTCGGTGAGAAGGTCATCGTGGTGCCTCAGCTTGACTCCATTATCGCATCGAGCTTTGTCAACACGTCTTATCCGAATGCCGCAGCCTATCTGCCTCACCGCGCCTTCTTCTACTCGTTGCAGAACTTGAAGTGGGCAACCGAGAACGGCGGACTGGATGCCAACGGAAAGACCATCCCTCCGAGATTCGCAGAATTGAAGGTGTGGTACGAAGAGAAGAGCGAAAGAACCTACTTCAAGGTCAAGGACACGATGGGTGTCGCCATCGCCGACCCGCGCCTTGTCGTCGTGGCCTATTAACGCAGAAAGGAGGACACCATGCCTGTTAATTGCGTTGACCTTATCCAGCAAGGATACCAGAAGGACTGCGCCCGTGAGCCAAAGAAAGGCCTCGGGCGCGAAGCCATCCTCATCAACTACGAGGATGTCGATTGGGCAAACGTCGTCGTCGGTGCCGATGCCAACATCATCACCACGCTCCCGCTGAAATCAGGCGGAAAGCAAGGCTACAGCGTCGTCAACTTCAAGGACCCGTTCAACGGCACCGTGAAGGCATTCCACGAAGGCACCTACATCAACAGCTGGGACAAGACCTTCGTCTTCGCCACCATCACCCGTGACCAGAAGCAGAGCCTGCAGCTGAACGACCCGCTGGCTAACGCCAAGTTCATCGCCATCGTGCGCAACGAGGACGCTGGCAGCGATGGCAAATGCACGTTTGAGATCTACGGCTACCACAACGGACTGAAGCTGACCGCTGCGGACCACAACCCCTACGGCGACACCTACGGCGGCGACCTGTTCACCGCCCAGGAGCAGGAAGCTGGACGCTCGGCCATGTACCTCTTCAACACAGACGTGTCCACCACTGAGGCCGCCGTGCAGTCGTATCTCACCCCGACCGTGACACCAGAACCAGCATCATCGCAAGGAGAGGAGTAAGCTATGGACCGGAAGACGCTCGACAGACTGCTTTCACTGCGTCGCAATCCGAGAAGCGACAACGACTTCTCGGATAGTGACAAGCAGTCTGTCGACGCGCTTCACCGCAGCATCCTCGGCTCTCCCGTGCGCGATTGCTCGTGCCGGAATAGGTACGCGGACGCTTACTACGAAATCATGGCGGCATTGCCGAAAGAAACACGAAATCTAATAAAAATGAGCAAGCAACAAAACAGATACCATCTCAAAGGTGGCTATGTCATCTACCACGAAGGCAGCCACTACACCAACGTGACCCTCACGGATGATATCGCGAAGGCATACCTCGCTAAACATCCCGACGCTGCCTACCAGTTCGATTCCATTCCCGAACCCGAGGTGCAAGAAGACAATTCCGACATCGAGGAAGCAAAGAAATACCTGAAAGAATCAGAGGAAGACCTCGAGAACCACGATTCGGAAATCTATAGCGAAGAAAAAAAGCAAATGATTGTCGCATACCAGGACACACTCAGAGAGGCTATCCAAGGCGGTGACATCAACAGCATCAGCTCTGCTGTCTACTGCCTCAAAGAAGCCTGGGCTTCGGCATTTGAGCAATCACCTACCGAGGAGAAACCAAAGGAGAAGAAGTCCAAAAAGTAAGGAGGCGGCACGATGAGCACGACTATCAAGATGGCGAAGAAGGCGAAGCGACCGATGGACACCCTCTATCTGTCGAGCCTCGGCATCCAGTCCTACGACGCTGACAACCTCTATCCGCAGAATGTGCGCAAGATTGTCCTGAACTCCAAGACGGGCTGCGGCTGCATGAGCCGCTACATCTCGTTCCTGGAGGGCAACGGCATCACCGACACGCAACTCTCGCAGATGAAGGTGAACGGCAAGCAGACGCTCGATGCCATCCACTCCTTGTGTGCCGCCGACCTCGGCATGTATGGAGGCTTCGCCCTGCACGTCAACTACAACATCCTCGGGATGGTCGTCGAGGTCCAGCACATTCCCTTCGAGAACGTCAGGCTTGCCGAGCGGGACAGCCAAGGCAACGTGACCAAGGTCTGCCTGCATCCCGACTGGACCGGTCGTCTCACGCGCGACGGAAAGGTCGTTCCAGTCAACAAGGAAAACTGCCAATTCATCGACGTTTTCAACCCCAGCCCGGAAGTGGTCAAGGCGCAAATCGTGGCCAACGGAGGCATCGAGCACTACAACGGTCAAGTTTACTATTTCAGCAAGGACGGATACATGACCTATCCGTTGAGCAAGTGCAACGCCATCCTCAAGGACATGTCGACCGACGACGGCCTGACCAACGTCTCCCACCGCAACGTGAGGAACAACTTCCTGCCTGCCGGAATGCTCAGCCACTTCCGCCAGCGCGTGCCGTTGCCGGAAGACCACATCGAAGGCGAGCCGCAAGATGAGACCGTCGGCTACTTCGACATGGTGAAGGGGCTGATGACCGACGAGAACTGCTGCAAGGTGGCGGAGGTGGAAATCGAGGACGAGAACGAGGTGCCGAAATTCACCGAGTTCCAGGCGCACAACTACGACAAGGACTTCACCGCCACGACCGAGAGCGTGCAGGATGCCATCTACGCGGCCTTCGAGCAGGAGGTGTTCCTGTGCATCCGCAAAGGCAAGCTCGGATTCAGCGGCGACGTGATCAACGACGCAGAGAACTACTACGCGCGTTGCGTCCGCAAGGAGCAGCGCAACCTTACAGCCGCCTACATGGACATCCTCAGACATTGGGGCAACATCGACAACCCGCTCCCGATAGAGCCGACATTCGAGGCCCTGACCATCGAGAGCCAGGTCGAGAGTGTGAAAGCAATTACCAACGAAAACAATTAAACCAGTAACACAATGAACAAGATCCAGATTTTGAAAAGCGGGAACAACCTGACCGTCACCGCGCGTGTGATGGGCAGCAATGGCCTTCCCGTTGTCCTCAACTATATCAAGAGCCTCACCGCCAAGCTGGCGAAGGTTGGAGGCTCGTCCTACTCGCTCAGCCCGACCATCAGCGGCAACACCATGACCATCGCATTGACCGCAGCCACGGAGCTCGGCTCGGCTGGCATGTATGAGTTGCAGCTGTCCGGCTACGATGCCAACGGCAACGCCTTCAGCTGGGCTGACCAGCTCGTCGAGGTGGCCGCTGACGGCATGGACGTGACGACCTTCGACACCACCATCGTCATCCCCGGGCTGACCAACCCTGCCAAGCCCATCAAGACCGTCATCGCTGTTGACGGTGACGTCATCGCCCTCGAGGACGGCATGAGCGTGGTGGGCACCGACATCGACGAGGTGGAGTTCGACTACGACCCAACCGCCGACTTCAACGCCACGGCTTTGCTGTCGTTCAAGGCGGCAGGCACGACCCACGACGCGACGATGCCCTCGGGCTTCCGTTATACCGGCACCCTGCCCACCGAGGCGGTCTCGAAGACCTACCTCTACACCTGGGTGCGTGGCGTGCTGAGCATTGCAGAGGTGAAATCCTAAAGACCCTACCGCGATGAGAGGCACACTCACATATCGCGCATGGGTGGGAACGGACGGCACCGTCTACACGCTGGCGGAGACACCGGCTGTCGGCGATGCCGTCTTTTCTTCCCCCAATGTCGACAGCGGCAAGAAGGTGGAGGAGGCGGGATTCGGCTACATTGCCTTCGGCTTCGGCCTGCCACACTACGAGAGGGACAACACGCTCGACGCAACGGTGCCGAAATACCGTCCCATCGTCACCCCATTGGAGATGATGGAGCTGACGCGGCTCGAATACTCCGACCAAGACAAGCTGGTGCCGCTCATCCGCGAGGCCGAGATGCACGTCAAGGCCACCATCGGCGACGAGCTCTACATCCGCATCGTCACCAACCCGCCCGACCCTACATTTGACGACCTGCTCGAAGGGTGCGTCTACAGGACAACCTGCGGTGACAGGTCATTCGAGGGCTTGAAGACCGCCCTGGCCTATTACGCCTACGCCAAGGTCTGCAAGTCAGACATCGTTCCGACGCGCTACTTCAACGCCGACAAGCGGTCGGAATATTCGTACCACTCGACATTGACAGAGAGGCAGAAGAATGTCCGCGAGGCGTTGGAATACGCCGACAAGCACCTGCAGGACTGCCTCGACTACATCTTCACGGCCACGGACTGGATATGCCCGTGCCGAAAGCCCAAGGTGCGCCTCGTGTCGTCGCATTCGCTGCGTTTCCGCATCATCGACGGAGAGGACAAACCAAGGGGATGCCGCAACTGCAAGCCCGTCAGTGACGATGGGCAAGGCGGTGGCTACGACGAACACACAGACTTCAACAACGACTTTGACAACGACTTTGACTAAGAATATCATGGAAGAAAATTCAAACAATATAGAGCAACTGAAGGAGAACATCCGGCAATACATTAAGCAGAACGGCAACAAGGAAATCACCGGGCAACTCCTGCAGGAGGTGCTGCTCGGCATGGTCGACGCCCTTGTCGGCAACGATGCCGTTGCCAACCCGGAGGGCGAGGCTGCGGAGATTTTGGAGAAGATAGGCATCGCTGGAATTAACTACACCGCGCCACAGGGGCCGCAAGGCGTGTCGCCTACAGTACAGGTGACGCAGACCGAAAACGGCTATCACGTTGTCATCACCGACAAAGACGGCCCTCATGCCTTCGACCTCACGAATGGCCCAGCCAACACGCTGAGCATCGGCACGGTGACGGATGGCGAGCAAGCATCCGCAAGCATCATAGGCGATGCACCCAACCAGCAGCTCAATCTCGTGCTGCCGAAAGGCGAGAAAGGCGAAAAGGGCGACCCTGGCCAAAATGCCGTCAACCCTTTCAAGGGGTGGTTCACAACGGCCAATATCCCCACCACAGGCCAAGAAGGCGACTACTGCAACGTTTCCAACACTTCGGTGACACCTCACACCGTCACTATCTACCGATGGAGCGCCGCGCAGAACGCATTCGTCGACACGAGCGAAGTGCCCGACACAGCCAACGCTGAGACTTTCGCAAGCGCAGAGGAATTGAACCAAGTCGCCATTGACAACAGCAAGCTTGTCAATCCTGTGAACACGGCTAACCCTACGCAGGCAGTCATTGCTAAAGCCAAAGACGTGATGCAACTGAAAATCAAGCTGGAAGGGGTGACGGCAAGTGAAGAGAAAGTCAATGCTGTTGTTGGCACTAATGTCACAACTAGTGCGTATGTGAGTGGTGAGACAGGATTGCCTGTGACTCCGGGTAGCAGTGCCTCAAGTTATGCCTATTTTGAACTTGCAATTCCGCAAGGCACAAAGAGTATTCGTTTTGCAACAGGTACTAAAACAAGTAGTGCAAAAATCGGTTACTCGATTGGATACTATGATGAAAATGTGTATGTGCCGACGAGACATTTTTACTTTGATGTAGCCGAAACCACGCCTCCTACTGGCATCGTTGAAAAAGTTATTGAAGTGCTTGACGGTGAGACTACTTTCATGGCTACTGTCGAGTGTGTTAGCACTTACGCTTCAATCACTCTTAACGATTTCTACTGCTACCTTCAAAGCGGGACAAATGTTGGTGAAGAACTTGCAAACAAGGCTTCTTATTCTGAAATGAATGGGTTGTGGCGGTATAAGAAGAATCTTCTGAATAATAAAGATTTTGAGTTTGGTACATATTATACAAATACGGAAACATTAGCACCAGTATCATCTGGATATGGAGTGCTATCAAACAAGTTATACCTTGAGGAAGATGTTACATATACAGTTAGTAAAATTGCAGCTAATAAAGATTATAAATTCTTTATAGCGGTTATTTATAATAACAATAATGAAGTTATAGATGTAAAGAGAATATACAATGTAGATTTGAAGTATGAACAATCAGGTTATAACTCGTATGGAAATTGTACTTTCATTGCTAAAAAGTGGAATGAAAATCAATCCTATGTAAGATTGCAGTTGCAATTTGGCATTGAACTTGGAGTATATAACCAAGCTCAACTTGAAGTAGGTGACGCTGTCACGGATTTTGCAGAGTATAATTCGGTTAAAGAGTTTGACATTGCAAAAGAAAGCGATTTAGATGAAACAGCGGATAAAGTTGCGTCAAACACTGAAAGTATCGAGTCAATCAAAGATGTGCTTGAAATTAACAGGACAATAGTTAATATTACTAATGTACCATCTAAACCAGCTATAATAGGGACTACCACTTATAATAATAACCAAATTGGCAGTGCAAAATCAATCGTAATACCAATAGAGCATGACAAAGGTAATGTCATTAACATTATGGCTAAAGATGATTCAGGTGCTTTTATAGCTTTCCTTAAAGAAGACCCGTCTAACGGCGGTATTGATTATAGCCAAAACATATCCGTACCTGTAACTTTTGCAACTGCCCATGCAAAGAAGTTCAGTTTTTCAAGAAGCACTAAGAGTTCTTTTTTAATTACCGATGATATGAATTACTTGTACGTTCAAACAACGAGTGCAGGGAATAGTAATATAACACCAAGTTTGATTGAGTATATAACGCAGAAAGAACTCAATATACTTGCTATCGGTAATTCAAATGACACTACCGAATTGGCTTACATACCGCCAATCTTACAGCAATTACTTCCTGACTATCATATCAATCTTTATGTTGCTTACGTTGGCTTTGGTACAATCAAAGACCACTTGTATATGTATGATAATGATATTGCATATAATGGCAGCGATACTACTGTAGGTAATGGAGTAACAAAAAACGCGTTTGTATATTGCTGGAGATATGGAAGATACTATGAAATTCAACTAACAGGCATTACGCTTAAAGAACTGTTGGAGCTGCATAAGTGGCATATTGTGAAGTTCATAACCCAGAGAAGTGATGAGTATGCGCTTGTTAGGGGTGTATATGAAGATGATAGTCATCATAACGGTACAACTAAAGAACAATTCATTACTAACTGCAAGAAATTGCTTAATATCCTTAGAAGTAAACTAAACTGTGGCTTTAAATTTGTAACTAATATCGGAGGTGTTGCGTACACACAAGAAAGCCAATATATCGATTTCTTAAAAGAAGGCTGCAAAATATTAAAGAATAATGTAGGTGTTGACTTTATCATTCCTGACAGCCTCTCGACTACTATTGCACGAAGTAACAGCGACCTTGCAGCAATTAGTGGTGGGCAATATTCGTTGCTGTTTTCGGACAATAATCACCTTAACGCAGGATTTCCTTGTCTTCTAACGGCATATACAGCGATTGAATGTATTTTGAGAAACCTGCATATTAACAAGTCTATCTACGACAGCACATTGTGGATTCCTACGGATGATAATGCCAGAGCAATAGGTGCTCAAGCATCTGATGAACCTAATCCGTCAACTCGAAGAATGACATACGGTGTTGGTCTTGGTATTGAAGAAAACGGAGATATTATTCAAAGTAATATTCTTGCAGCAAAGGAAATTGCTGTTATCGCTAACAACATTATGCCTGAGTTGCCAGATGATGATTATATTTTGCCTCCAGTCATACCTGAGCCAGCCTCACCTGAGCCAGCAAGTGAAGAAGAAAGTGAAAGTGAATAATCATGCAAGAGCGCAACATAATTGGAGGAGTCACAGCGTCTGTCCTGTCACCTTTCATCGAGGGGTGGCAGAACAGACGCTTGGGATAAAGAGAAAGGAATTTCGCAACCTTATAAACCCGAAGCGACACGGGAAAATGCCGCACAATCAACCAATTTATTAACATTAAATTTCACAGCTATGAAAATCAAGACAGAAAACGGGGAAGAGAATGTCGCTTCCCAAGGCCAATCAACCCTCAACACCGTCCTCGGTGCAGTCGGCACCGCAGGCTCCATGGGCATCCTCAGCGGCATCCTCGGAGGGAACCGCAACCAGCAACCCCAGAGCGACGGCGACCGTCCTGTGACGCGCTACGAAATGGAGCTGTGGCAGAAGATCAACGAGGAAAAGACCAAGAACGCCCTCCTTGAGGCCAAGGGCTACACCGACAAAGCCATGTTCGATGTGCAGGCCCAGTTCGGACAACAGGCCGCATGGAACGCCGCCCAGCAGGTCAACATCAACGTGATGCGCAAGCAACTGGACGAGGTGACCAAGTTCACGGTGCCCGAGAGCGCAATCAGCGTGCCTGTTTTGCCTTCCACTTCGACACAGGGAACAACGCAAAGCAACGGCTAAGAACAACAGGGGCAGGGAGTGCTGAAACCATGGTCTGCACTCCTTGCCCGAAACACATACCGAAATGTTCAGCAATTCACAGAAACTCACAGCGGTCATCGTGGCATGGGCCAAGCCCATGATAGACACCATCATCGCCAGCCGCATCGGGCAGATGCAACCCGTGCAGGCCGCAAACGAATGGGTGAAGAAATACTTCCCCGTGGCCGCGGACTACTCCATCGTCAACGACCTTTCATTCCTTGCCGTTCCAGCCTCGGAGATTCTCATCGAGCCGGTGATCCGCAACGGCATCGCCAAACTCGGAGTACAGGACCAGGACATCCCCGCCTACGCCGCGAAGCTGGTGGAGTCGATGATTGATGAGGCAGGTAAGAAGGGCAGCGTGTCGCTGTTCAACACGGTGGAGCTCGAGAAGTCCGACCTGGAGAAGCTGCGCTACCTTTTGCGCAAAAACCTCCCGGTCGAAGAAAACGCCAAGTATGAGGTAATCGAATAAGGAAGGAGGACAAAATGAACTACTACGACATCATCAAGAGTTCCTACGGGGACGAGAAGCAGATGTGGGATGCCGTCGCCAAGGTGGACGGTTTCCTCGATAAGGTGGCCGAACACCACCCCGACCTTGTGCGCAAGTTCAAGGAGGAGCAGTACGAGGCCATGAACGGGAAGCACATCAACGAGTGGCTGGCCAAGAAGCTGGTCGCTGACATGTTCCACACGGCACCCAATGGCAAGATTGTCGCTGGCGAAGCTGTGACCATTGAGCAGTCCCAGTCGCTTCTGTCCGACATGGACGAGATTAAGAAAGCCGAATGCAAGTGGGATGCTTACGTCGCCGCCAACGCCTTCGCGCATGACCTCGCCGACACTGGAATCTCGCAAGAGCAAATCCACAAGGCGGCTCGTAAGTTCTGGTTCCACGATGAGGACATGCCGGAAGGCAACAAGGTCTACTGGTACTTCAAGGAGAAGATTTTTGGATAAGGAGGTGAGCCATGCTTGACTGGACCAACATCATCATCGCGGCAATCGGCACTGGAGGGCTCACAGGCCTGTTTCTCATCGCAGAGCGAAAGACATCGGCGGCATTGAAGAACATGCAGGTCATGTTCGACAACCTGCAAGGGCTGTACGACAAGCTGCAGAGCCGCTACGATGTGGAGACCGACAAGGTGGGCAAACTCTATGACCAGATATCCGAAAAGAACGAGAAGCTGGACGCTGCCAACACCAAGGCGGCTACCAGCGAACTGAAACGTTGCGACTGCATCACGTGCAAGTATAGGGTTCCTCCGCTGAGCGACCAATGGCGCATGGATGTGGACGTGCAAGAGAAAGGAGGACAAAATGAACAATAGACTCGTAGACGAAGGAGAGGACGACTATGAATAAGGTAGTCCTCATCGACAACGGCCACGGCATCGAGACACCTGGCAAGCGTTCGCCTGACGGAAAGCTGAGGGAGTGCGTGTGGGCGAGGGAGGTCGCATCGCTCATCGTCCGCTCGCTGTGTTCACTCGGCATCGACGCACGGCTGCTAACACCAGAGACTAACGACATCGGGCTGAGCGTCCGGGTCGAGCGCGTCAACTCTCTGTGCCGCAAGATTGGAGCCGACAACGTGCTTGTGGACAGTATCCACATCAACGCGGCTGGCAACGGCAACTCCTGGAACGCAGCCAGGGGCTTCCTCTCGTTCGTGGCACCGAATGCAGGCAGCGGAAGCAAACGCCTCGCTCAACTCTTTTACGAGGCATCGGAGAAGCGAGGGCTGAAAGGCAACAGGTGGGTGCCGAAGGAGAAGTACATGGTCAAGTCGCTGGCGATCTGCCGGGACACCAAGTGCGCAGCCGTGCTCACCGAGAACCTCTTCATGGACAATGCAGAGGACTGCGCCTACCTGCTGAGCGATGAAGGGAAGAAGACCATCGCAGCCGCTCATGTCGAAGCCATTATGAAGTACATCGCGTCATGAGAGAGACACTTGTCAAATATTCCCTTCTGCTCGGCGGTGCGCTTTTGCTGATGCTTGTCGCAGGCATCCTCGGAGGCATCATAGGCTACGGCCACGGCAAGCGTTCGTCCGCTCCGAAAGAGGTCGTCAAGACCGACACCATCAAAACCACGGACACCATCAAGCTCCCTGCACCGCCGCCGGACACGGTGACGAAGACCATAACCAAGGTTGTGCAGGTGCCGCTCACCGACGTAGAGGTAGATACCGACGTTGACTCGGCTCGGATCACTCTACCTTTTGAGCAGCACCACGCACAACTTGGCGACGTGGCCGACGTCTGGTATTCGGGCTACGACGCGAAGATAGACAGCGCGACCATCTACAAGCACCAGCAGACCGTCATCGAGCAGCACTACATCACCCAGCCAGCGAAGCCTAACATCATCGGCATCGAGGCTGGAGCCAGGGACGCATCCATCATATACCTTCGGCAACTCGGCTCGTTCTACGTCGGCATTGCGGCTGGCAGCACATACGAAGGCACGGCGACAGCGAAAGGTGTCGTCGGCTTTCGGTTCTAATTTACCCATTTTCAACTTTCATACATGATTTTTTCCTCCACTGCGGCAACAGTGGAGGTTTTTTTTGTATCTTTGCCGCGTCGAAACTCATTTCGATGTCCCTATCAAGAAGCCGCCCGAGAGGACGGCTTTTTTGCAAGGTGAGAGCAAAAGTTGCAGAATAGTTGCAGAATAGTAAATGAGGTAAAATGTAAAACACGCAAGAGCAAGGGTTTATAGTTGGGTTGCGTTCTACCTGTCACGCAGGAGGACGAGAGTTCGAGTCTCGTCCGGACCGCAAGCGCGCAAGTCACAAAGACCTGCGCTTTTGATTTTATAAACAGATTG
>JAEEGL016966930.1_pt1 | contig 29821 bp, 24 predicted proteins | sample 9134231 | NCBI WGS metagenome assembly JAEEGL01 (sample SAMN16246548, study PRJNA631951) | gut metagenome | biome: gut microbiome; feature: rumen; material: fiber-attached | host: Bos | place: Iran: Karaj | collected 2018-10
AGATGTAGTGTAATCCCTGGAAGAGAAATATTCTTAGTGTAAGTATAGGTAAGATAGAAATGCCCGTCTATAGATGGCCTCAATTCAAAAGCAGACCGATGGCTGATTAATGCGCCAGGATACAGCTTTCCAATAATAGAATACAGGTTACGCTTTATAATGTTTTCTGGAGCATCTGTTAGGTTTGATGTATATACTCTCGATGCGATTTTACGAATCTTCTCCTCCTTTTTGAGACGAGTAATCATTGCCGACAATTTCTTTTCAGAAGTAGCAATCAAGATTTCAGGCAAGTGAGTGTTTTTTTCCATAAAGCAACTCTATATGATGCAAATATGGGTAAAATTTTCCAAATCTTTATGAAGTTTAGGGTAAAATTGTCGATTTTTGCCTCTGACTTTATACCCTCTGCTCTCTGCTCTCTGCTCTCTGCTCCCTCCTCCAACCACAGAACGCTTTTCCAAAGAATTTGAAACCTAAAAAGGACGCTTTTCTAAATATGGAGTATTGGCGTTTGGTTATTTGACGGCTTTCGTTTGTGTCCACACTCTTTATTTTTAGCGGAATCTGCAAATAAATCGGCGATTCCGCTAAAAATAGGCCCAGAATCGGTAGATTATGCTATCGAATCAAAGGGGTTTGGCTAAAGATTGTCGATAGTAGAGGGAATGGCTATAATAATAAGCTAACTAATCGAATATCAATTAGTTAGCTTGTGCCCCGGGCGGGACTCGAACCCGCACAGCCGTTTCGGGCCAAGGGATTTTAAGTCCCTCGTGTCTACCATTCCACCACCAGGGCGTGTAGATCGACAATACTATCGCTTACACGACGGCAAAGGTAGTAAAAAAGAGCGAATCCTGCTAAAACCTACTCCAGTTTCGTGTCGGTCTTGGCCTGGAAGCGGGCGACGTTGACAATGAAGCGCTCATGAGTGCCCTCGCCGATAATTCCATGAGAATCCTGGGCAACCACTCTGAAAGTCAGCCTACGACCGTCTATTCCAATTAGTTCCGAGTCGCACCAAACCTTCATCCCTTGGGGTGTAGCGCTGACATGGCTGACATTGACATGCGTCCCTACGGTCTCGAAACCAGCGTCGAGATAAGGCTGGACACTGAGCCGGCAGGTCCGTTCCATAAGGGTGATCATAAGCGGGGTGGCGAAAACCCGCACAGTGCCGCTGCCGATGTGGCAGGCGAGAAGCTCCGGGGTGACGATTTCTTCCTGGTAGCCTTTAATTCCTAGTTCGAGCATATTTAATTAATATTCAATTATTTCTGTATAGTATAGATTCTTCGCTTCGCTCAGAATGACAGCGGCCCTTCGGCTCCGCTCAGGGACCGGTCTGTACCATTTAGCGGCCCTTCGACTCCGCTCAGGGACCGGTTAGTATCGTTCAGCGGCCCTTCGACTCCGCTCAGGGGCCGAAACCAACCACCGTCAGGCCAGCAGCGCCTCCAAGACGGCGGCGTGATGGCCGGGGAGGATAATGTGATGGTTGCCAATGGGTTCCGTCAAGAAATAAGAGGCTGCGGAAGCAGGCAACTTAAGCACTGTCTGGGTCCTGCAAAGATCCGGCTTGGCCTCGCAGCGAAGAAGTTCCCCTTCGCAAACGAAGTGCCTTGACAAATCCCCTGAGACCTTGAACACCGTAACCGGCCCGGAAGGAAGCTGGCCACGTATTCCTACCCCGATTCCGGACTCGAAATGAGTGTCCAACCCGAATGAAGAGACCATGTCCAGCGGCACCGTGCAATGCGAGAAAACGATCTCACCCGTTTCGGGATCAATGCTGGACGGATTGGCCTGGAAGCCGCTGACTCCAGAAACAGCCCGGCCGATCATCATCGACAGCATGGCGGGGACATCTCCCTCACAGCCAGCGACATAGCCCTCAGAATTAAGGCGGGCAAGAGCCAGGCAGCCAGTGTTATGAATAGAGGTCAAGAGGTCGAAACACCTGATGGTCAGGCCGGAAAGGCCATAATCAGTGGCCAGGGTCAGTAGTGCTTTATAGAGGCGGTATGCGCCGGGGATGGCCTGCTTTACGGGGGTGGAGAGCGGCCCTTCGGCTCCGCTCAGCCCTTCGGCTCCGCTCAGGAACCGGTTAGTATCGTTCAGCGGCCCTTCGGCTCCGCTCAGGGACCGGTCTGTACCGTTCAAGGACCGGCAAGCGCTTCTCAAGGACTGAACCTCATTCCAGGACTCCGCGACCTCATCCTTCAGGGATGAATATTCCTCCAGAAGTTCCTCCATCGGAATATATTGCAACGATATCCCAAGCTTATCCAAGATCACATCCCGGTCGAAACCACTGGAAATCAGCCAGTCAGACGGATGGCCCACAATCCCGAGAGTCTTATATTCAAGGAAGCGGCGAGCCTCCTCAACCTTTGAAAGAGCCTCAATTCGAGAACGGATGTACGAAGGACTCCCGTGCAGGATCTCCCCGCGGAGACCCTCCTGACGCAAATAGGACAGGATCTCCATCGAGGCCGCCAGCGAATTGCTTTTCCCGGAAGTCAACAGCAGGATCGGCTGGCGTGAAAGGCCCTGCAAAGTGGGCAGCAGCTCCTTGAAAAGACCTTCAGTCCCCCCTGTCCTGACAAAAATCAGAGACAACTCGGTGCCGTAGTCTTCATAATCATCACCTTTAAAGGAATATTCAATTCCAAGCCCTTCAAGGAATTCCTTGGTCGCGGCATCGACAGCGGCCTTGTCATGAAGAGTGGACGTAAGAGTGAAAATTGAAATCATATTCGCCGGATTTGTCAGTAAAGATAGTATTTATTAACTTTCGTAGCAATAAAAGATCAACGCCATGAGGATCTCAAAACTGACAACAATAGTCTTTATAACCACCCTCGCTGTCGCCATATCCAGCTGCGGCACCGCTCACCGCTTTACCACCTTGCAGGTAGGGACCTACAACATCCGCAACGATAATAGAGGCGACTCCCTAAAAGGCAACGGTTGGGGCCAGCGCCTTCCTATCATCGCCCAGCAGATCCTCTTCCACGACTTGGAGATATTCGGGACCCAGGAAGGCAAATACAACCAACTGGAGCAGATGAAAGCCATCCTCCCAGGTTACGAATATATTGGGGCTGGACGTGATGATGGAATACATGCCGGCGAACATTCAGCGATTTTCTACAAGACGGAAGTATTTGATCTTCTGGATCATGGTGACTTCTGGCTCTCCCCCACACCCGATGTGCCGAGCAAGGGTTGGGACGCGGCCCTCAACAGGATCTGCACCTGGGGCCATTTCAGGGTCAAGGAGACCCGGCAGGAACTCTATTACATGAGCCTCCACATGGACCACATCGGAATCCAGGCCAGGATGGAAAGCGCCAAACTTGTGGTCGATAAGATCAAGGAAATCTGCGGCGACAAACCTGTGGTCTTGACCGGAGACTTCAATGTGGACCAGAACAACCCGATCTACAATGTGTTCACCGGCAGCGGCATCCTCTCCGACAGTTATGAGATCTGCGAGATTCGTTACGCCCTTGACGGAACGGCCAACGGTTTCGATCCCAACAGTTTCACAACCAGTAGGATAGACCATGTTTTCGTCACTCCCGGGACAAGAGTCATCCGCTACGGTGTTCTGACCGACACCTACCGCACCATGACCCCAGAGGCACAGAAATACGAGAACGGCAATTTCCCAAAGGAGATCTCCTTCCAGGCTTATCAGGCCCGCACTCCTTCAGACCACTTCCCGCTTAAAGTAATAATCCAACTTAAAAAACAGTAAGTCATGTACTTCTCCGACCACAACGACAATATCACTTTCATCAACGAATGGGACGACAACCTCCGAGTGGAGGGCAAAGGGACGGTATGCGCTGAAGACTTGAATGCCCGCCCTGGCTCCTTCAAGCCCGAAGAGTATTCCTCACTGGAATTCGACAAGGGAATAACCAAGGTCACAAAAGGCTTCATCGAGGCGTTCACATCCATCGAGTGCCTTATCATAGCCTTCTCGGTGAAGAACATCGAGCGCACACCTGAATTGGACAAGTATCTGGTAACCAACAAAGTCCTTATTAGGGGCGAATATAACTCCCTCGCTGAACGGCTGGCCAAAGAACTTGGACTCCAGTTCCTCCACTGCGACATTCCCCTGGGCTGGACCAGGTTCGAGAGTGGAGGCGGCTACACAGAGAGTACCAAACGCACCCTTTGCTTCAGGCTGGACGGTCCTCCCTATATCTACAGGGAGATATTTACCCCGGGAATATCAGCCGGAAACAACGGAGGGGCCGATCTCAGGGATGATCTCCCCGAGGATTTCTATGTGGGCTGTGACCTTGAAGGTTTCACGTACCACATGCCTGTCAAATGCGAGGAAGCGATCATGAAAAACAAACAGCTCGGCCGCTTCCTCCGCATCTCCAACCAGCGCCTGAAACCCCGCAAATAAGCTTTCTGAATCATCATGGGAAAACTAAAGGGCAGTGTCGCCAAAGTGGCGAAAGGACTGGGCGGAAGCTTACGAGAGTTCCCGCTGGAGGCTCTGCTGGGGCTGACATATTTCATTGTTTTCGTTCTGGCGAAAAGAATCGGAGCGGCTCTGGACGGGAAAGACATCTACTACATGTTTTTCTGGTTCTTCCCGCACTATGTCCTGCTGTTCTCGCTCCACAGGTTAAGCGGGAAACACTTGGCATTCAAAGTCTTATACATCCTTTCATGGTTCCTGTGGATTCCGCTGTTGCTTTGGGGACAGGCAATTCCCGACTGGAGCCTGGCCGTAGCCTACATGCTCGCCATAATCCTGCTCATAATCGGCAAGGAACCTCTTGATAACCAGCAATATGGAAAGAATATCCTGGACACTGGCGCGAAACTCGTCCCCGGCTTCCTGATCGGTTTCCTGTTGATGGCGATAATAACCGCGATCGTGGCTTCAATAGGATTCCTGTTCGACCTCAATCTGTCCGACAACTGGTTCTCCTACCCAAACGCTTTCATAGCATTTGGAGTGATCCCCTTGCTCTGCTGCTCTTTCGTGGCCAAGGAAACAACCAGGCTAAACAGTGAGAAAGCCCTACGGATTGCCATAGATTACATCCTTTCACCGGCGCTCATAATTTACGCCGTAATCCTCATCCTCTACATCCTAAGGATAATCATCCGCTGGGAACTTCCGGACGGGGGCGTGGCCTACATGGTCGCCATATTCATGGCCCTGGCCCTGCTCTGCTATCTGCTGCGACTCCAGCTGGAAAAACGTCATTTCGAATGGTTCTACAAGGCTTTCCCCGCAATTGCCATCCCTCCGCTTGTCCTTCTCTGGACTGGAGTGATCCGGAGGATAAGTGACTACGGAATCACCGAGCCCAGGTTCTATGTCCTGCTCATAGCCATACTCCTGACCATTTTCACCGCCATGCTGGTGAAAAAGAAGACAAGGAATTTCCAGCTGATGACCCTCATCCTGGCTGCGACACTAATCCTTTTCACCTATATTCCAGGAATAAGGGCAAAGGATTTTGAGAGAAGAAGCCAGGAGGGCAGACCGGAAGAGGTCATCGAGGAAACCTCAGAAAACATTGAGAAGGTGGAGAGCATACATGTATGGGATCTGAACAATACCACGGAACCTATTGATCTTGGGGAATATACCATATTCGTCCCCCCTTCCCGTTATCATTACTACGAAGATCACGATGTGGCCATTTTCTACAAGGACAGCACCCGGACCGAAGAATTGCTGAGATGTGAGATCCGTAAGGCTCTGGATTCCCCTGGCGAGGATCCGCTTCCGAAGCTCGTTTACAAAAATGATAGTTATTTAGCCCTATTCGATGAGATAAGCGACATCAACAATGAGGATGTCTCTTTCTTGACACTTCGAATCTCACTGTTCCGAAAGCCATAAGCCGGAATGTCCATCTTCAATCATAAAGGCAATCCGCTCGGGATCAAGGTGACTGACAGCTTATCAATGCTTGAAGCCATTAAGGCTTATGGGATTATCCCTTTTTTCGAGAACCCGATAACTGGATATTCAATAGAAGAGCTCACTCCCCCGGATTGCTGGTTCACGGAAGAGAATCTGGGGCCATGGGACTGGAAAGTGGATGTCGTGCAAAGCGGGGAGATCGTCTACGGGAAGTTTCTCTGTGGAGGGAAATCCGCCTTCGCCACCCCGCAGTGGTATGCCCATCTACGAAACTGGCGACTTCACCAAGAGAAACACAAGCCTTCCGCCGAAGGACGGAAAGTGTTGAGATTCATTGAAAAAGAAGGGTCCTGCGTCTCCAGACAAATCCGTGAACTGCTCAACGTAAAGAAAAGCAAGTCGGATTCAATACTCGCGAACCTCATGAACGGAACCAGGCTGATCATCGGAGACATCCAAAGAGTTTACAGAGGGCCTAACCTTGAATATAAAGGATGGCAGACAGCCTCCTACTGCACACCGGAGTCCCTGTTCGAGCGTCCGGCCGAAGATTTCGGTCCATGGCATATCGGCGGCAGCACGCTGAAATGTGGCTGCACTCCTGAAGAATCCAGAGGGAAACTCATCGCCCACATAAAGGAATTATTCCCGGAAGCGACTGAAAAAGAAATCACTAAAATAATATAACCATGAATGTCGGAATAATAGGGGCCGGTCATATAGCCGGGAAAATAGCCCGGACACTGGAATGGACTGAAGGAATAGACTGCATCGCCGTCGGATCAAGAAGCCAGGAGAAGGCCGACTCTTTCGCCAAAGAGTTCAGGATTCCAAGAGCTTACGGCTCCTACAACGCCCTTCTGGATGATCCGGACGTGGATCTCGTCTATATCGCCACTCCTCACTCGCACCATTTTGAACCGACGATGGAGGCCCTTGAAAAAGGCAAGGCCTGCCTTGTGGAGAAGGCATTTATGGCCAACGCCAGGGAGACAAAAGCCGTCCTCGAAAAGGCCAAGGAGAAAGGCGTATTCGTGGCCGAGGCTATCTGGACACGCTATCAACCCGCAAGAAACATAATAAACAGGCTGATCTCCTACGGCCGTATAGGCCAGATCCGCCAGATTTGCGCGACCTTATCCCACGGGGTTATGCATCTTCCCCGCATCACTCGTCCGGAACTCTGCGGAGGCACCCTTCTGGACATAGGGCTTTACCCCCTGAACTTCGTCAGGATGGTTTGTGACAACCCGATAGAAAAGATCGAGTCGCAATGTGTCCTGTCCGACGAAGGGGTGGACATCAGCGAGACCATCTCCCTGACTCTCGGAGGAGGAATCCTCGCCACAATCAGAAGCTCTGTATGCTGCGAAGGATTCAACACAGCGAGCATAGAAGGCACCGAAGGCAGCATCGTAATCGACAACACCAACAATCCCGGCCTGATCCGCATCTACTCAAAAGGCGGTCGCCTGCAAGAGGAAATAGCTGTCCCAGAGAACATTACTGGTTATGAATATGAATTCCAAGCCTGCAAAGAGGCAATGGAAAAAGGTCTCATAGAGCCGCCACAGATGCCGCACTCCGAGACCTTGTTCCTAATGGAGCTAATGGACTCCCTCCGCCGTGACTGGGGCGTCCGTTACCCTATGGATTAATCTTATTCGATGTAAATATTCCTAAAAGCGAGCGGACCACCTTCGCTCTGGAGGGCAATATAGCCGGTCTTGTAAGCCATGGTGGCCTCGTTCTCAAGGCTTCCATTGATGTAAACCATCATCTTGTCCCCCTTGCAGATAATCTCCGCACGGTTCCACTCTCCGTCCGGAAGCTCTATCGCCGCGCCGGAGTGGACACGCTTCTTCATCGGGAACTTGACCTGGGGATCATAAGGCACCTCCGCTATCCTCGCACCACCAAGCGACACGATGTCTCCGGCCCGACCAGCCATCAACTGGCACTCGTAAGCGGTAGGCCAAACCTTGTCTCCCTCCTGGATTCTCTGGAATATTCCGCTGTTGGTCCCGGAGCCTACCCATTTCCACTCAACATGCAGGGAATAGTCCCCGTATTGCCGGGCAGTCCTGAGATAGCCATTAGGCTTGCCTGAAACCATGATGCATCCGTCCTCAACCTTGAACACAGGCTCCTCTGTCTCGGACTCAAGCACAGGAACCCATCCGGTCAGATCCTTTCCGTTGAACAGGACGGTCTTACCATCTTCGAAATGATTATAAATGACAGTCGGACGGGAAGCCCTTGTGCTGAGATTCGGGAACCACATGTCCTCTTTGGTGAGACCGCACTTCTTGGCCATGTCGATGCTGTATTCCAGCCTACCGAAATTGGCGTCCACATTGTTGGTGCCGAAAGTGAACTTGATTCCCCTCTTCTTCGCCTCACGGATAATGTATTCATTAGGAATAAGATAGCGGGCACTGATCTCAAGTGCTATCCCGTTTTTCTCCATCACGTCAAGGACCTTTGAGACCCTTTCCGGAGTCCACATCTGGTCAAACCGGTCGTTCAGGAACTCAGGGAGGAAGAACGCGTTGGCGAATATGTCAGCCGGCTCGTTAGAGAGGATCTTGACGGTCTGGTCAACGATCAGGTCCATGTATTCCTGATCGGACAGACCCTCCGGAAGGACCTCCTCGTTACGGTAAATCCTTGCTATCCTGCCTTTCTGGTCGACGATAGTCATGGCGTCCGTGAACAGATAGTCGAAGGTTCCCAGAGCTTCGGATGAGAAGTCGGCTGTCCATTTGCGACCCTCTCCCTGGACTCCACGGAGGAACGGCATGTCCTTGACCTCGTCGAAATATTCATAGACTTCCTCGTCATTGGCAAGCATCCTTCCTACACCGCCGGCCCCGGCGTTGGGAGCGACACCATAGTTGATGCCATAGTTCATGCTCATCGCATGGGCCATCTCCGCGGTCAGGCCACCCTTAAGATGGACATGCCAGTCAATAACAGGGAAATCTTCCTGTTGGAGCTGGATCGCCTTGTCGGCGGACTCGTCCAAAGGTTCAAGGGTATCAGAGGGATTGACAGCATCCGAAGGAAGGCTGGTCAGCTTCATATTCCTGAAACTGACTGTGCCCTTTCCTCCCACCACGTTCACTCCACCATGCCCTATACGCATGTTCCCATACTTCGCCAGTCTCCATGTCCTGGATGGCTCGGTGTAGCACACGACATCCTCTCCCTTTATCTTCACGGCGATATTCTTTCCCCTAACAGATACTTCCAAAGGGGTCCACTCGCCTTCATCCTCAAGAGCCCTGTAAAGGTTGCGGATATGGAGGAGAGAGCCGCTCTTGATCGTCCCGTCGATCGGTCCTCCGTGCAGAAGTACTTGATAGCCACTGCCTGAGCCATCGTCATGGAAGGCGACACAGGCGGAAGAGCCATCTTCCGTCTTGAATTCGCCAGTAAGAGTGAAATTCTTGTGATCACCCTTGAATTGATGGGTTGTACCTTCCTTGACAGAGAAGTCTCCCCCTCCACAAGAAACCATCGCGGCCACCATGACCGCCGCGAAAAACCCTTTTGCCAAACCAAATGTTCTCATTGTCTATTTGTCTGAATCATTATTTGTTAGCCGTAAATGAAAGGATATTGGAGATCACCTCGTCCGGTTCGTCCGTAATGGAGAGGATCAAATTCTTGTAGACTCCCCGGGAGAGCAGGTCCTCCAGCAGAGGATAGACCGGAATCTGCTTGCTGAAGAAATCCTTCCCGAAAAAGACCATGGGACTGGCGTACCCGAACGACTGGTAGTGGTTCTGCGCCGCGTCCTGGAATATCTCCTGCATCGTTCCGGCCGAGCCAGGGGAGTAGATGATGCCTCCCTTGGAGATGGTCAAAAGAATATCTTCCCGGACACTGTTCATGAAATACTTTGCTATGTCCGTCGCCAATGGGGTGGAAGGCTCGTGACCATAGAACCATGTCGGGATTCCGAGGCTGCGGTACATTTCCTGGGGATATTTTTTCCTGACCTCAAAAGCGGTCCTGAGCCAGCCTGGATCCCTGAATGTAGGAGCGACCTTCAGTATGTTCAGGGCATCGTCCAGGTCCTCCTGACTCTTTCCAGCCATCCATGCGCCAAGATGAGTGGCCTCCATGGCTCCGGGGCCACCACCGGAAGCCATAAGTTTCCCTCTCTCTGTCAAGCATTTGCTTATGTAAGCGATAGTGGCGTAGGCGTCATCAGTCCTCTTCAAGGCATGACCACCCATCACGGCGACTACCTGTCTCTCGTCGAAACGGCTGAGGAAATCGTTCATAGCCTCCCCGATCGCATGGTCATGAAGCGACCGCCCAAGAGTCTCCCGGATGTTGTCGCTTTCCTTGCCTTTCTCTATGTAGTCGGCGAAAACCTTGGAGTCAAAGCAGTTGGGGAAAGTCTCCTCATTCTCAGGGTCATAGCCGTCATAAAGATATTCAGCTGTGTATAATTTGCTGCGGAACACATTGTACGGCATTCCCATACGGGGAAAAACCAGACACGAGGAGCCGATCCCGTCCTCAAGTTCTTTTGGAATCTCGCATCCGAAGAAAAAACAGTCGCGGAAACGATGGCCGGCGGCGATGTACTGTGGTGCCTTGTTGAAGTCAATATACTGGAACACAAAGTGCGTCACGAAACCGGAGCTGTCCGGCGCCGGGAGCTTGTCCAGACTCTCGATCTGCTTGTAGGAAGCTGTGGTGGTCATCATATCTCGGACAATTTTTAATCAAACTGAGGTTTCAGGTATTCGCCAATACGGTCCAGCCAGGTGTAGCTGCCGGTTCCCGGGGAAGCTTTCTCCTGGAAGCAATGGGGCCTCAACGCCAAGGTGTGAAGCTCGGACTGGATTCCCATAGCCCGCATCTTCTCCCAAATCTTGACAGAGTTCATGGCCGCCCACGAATCGGCGTCACCATGGATGAAGAGCATCGGGGCGGTGTCGAGGTCAAAGGAGAACTCCGGTGCCAGGACGGCTGAGTCGTCATTTCCTCCGCCGGAGTTCGGGCTCTCAAGCCCGTCGGTCAAGGAATATGCAGGGTAGATTCCGATGCCCCACTGGACCTTGCAGGAAACCTTGTCGATGTTGTCTATCGGATAATAGGCCTTATGACGAGAGGAAGTGACACCCATCAATGTCAGGTGGCCTCCTGCCGAGGAGCCCATGATCCCGATCCTGTCAGGGTCAAGTCCCTTTTCAGCAGCCTCGGAGCGTACGATACGGATCGCTCTCTGGAGATCCTGCCAGGCGGTGGTGTGTTTCGCAAGACCGGTCTTCGGCCGGGGGGTGCGGTATTTCATGACCACGACGGCCATTCCCTTCTCATTCAAATACTTCCGGGCTGGAGCGACCTCAAAGTCTTCCGGACGGTTGAAGTTATAGGCGCCTCCGGCATAGATGATCTGGATGGCCTTTGTCTTAAGAACCGCGGGAATATGCCACTCGATATAAGGTTTGCACTGGTCGGGCTGGGGATTGGGCATCTTCCCTTCCGGCCAGATGTCCTCGACGGTCTTTGTAACCCCGGGGACCTCGGCGCTGAAGCGGTCCATCAGCTTCTCAGGCTCGCCAAGGGGCCCGAGATAACCCATCTGAGTCATAAACTCGATCCCTCTCTCGAAGCCGAAGGCTCCATGGCCCTGGCCGGGATAAAGATGCAGCTCGGCGGGAATACCCATGCGGCGAAGCTGCCTGTAGACCTGCGTCGATCCATTCGGGGAATATGGATCCATTCCTCCGTGATGGAGACTCATGGGGCAAGTCTTTTCGTCGAACTTGAACACTTTGCTGAGGCTGACATCCGCTCCGTATCCATCCCTGAGGGAAGGAGTACCGGTCTCTCCGTCAGTCGTGACGTAAGCGGGAGCGTTGACGATGGCCCAGTTGATGTGGCAAGGGACCTCGTCCAGCTTGTCGATCGGGGTGTAAGCTGGAGTCTGGGACGAAGTCGCGAGCAGAAGAGCCAGGTGGGAACCAGCTGACATGGAAACTGTTCCTATCTTCTCAGGATCAAATCCCCTCTTGGCAGCCTCGCTCCGGACCATCCTGACAGCCCTCTGTCCATCTTCCCAAGCGCTCTGGTAGATTGGAAGACCGACAGGGCGGGGGGTCCTGTAGACAAAGTTGACACACTGGACTCCGATCTTGGTAAGTTCTTTCTCCCAATAGTCAATCAGGTACTTATCACAGCAATTCTGATACGAGCCGCCTGAGATAAGGATCATGCAGACATCCTTTTTGATTGAGGGGTCAGGGGCGTCGAACCATTCAATATAAGCCACTTTATGCTTTTCCGGCTTGAAACCTTTCTCCCCGACCTCATAGGTCATGGCAGCGATCTGGTGATCCTGCGGATCGGGCATCTTGCCCTTCGGCCAAATAAGCTCACGCTCCAGGGCAAAGGCCTGTATGGAGCAAAACAGAAGAACTAATCCTAATAACTTTTTCATATTTTAAATAATTGATTATTCGGGTAATATGTGATAAATCGCTGATGATTTCGGCTCCGGGAGCGAAATCTTTATTCCTTCGGAAGCAAGAGCGGAACCCGTCTTTATCACGGTCTCGGCAGTGTCCTCATTTGTGACTTTGTAGTTCCTGGCGGGATCAAGGAATTTAAGGAAGGCGGTATATTCCGGCTCCTGACAAGTCTCCTGGCGGAAGGCCTGGAGCACAGCCTCACCAGTCTCCCTGTCGTGCCAGGCTATCGCCGTCCAGTTGGAGTCATCCTCCGGACGATGCCAAGGAGTCAAGGGATACATATCCTTGATCAGCAAGTGGTTATATTTCTTCCATTCTCCAAAGGTCGCCCTGAGGCGGTCGTAGTCCAGTTGCACGTCGTGGGTAAACACTTCTGAAATGTTGTAGACCGGCAACCAGGAGGCTCTGGTGATATAGAACGTGCTACCCCCCGCGAGACCCGGGTCAAGCTCGCCTGTGGATTCCTTTGTGTTGGCTCCATGGAAAGGAACCCAGCGGTTGAAAGATGTGGTCATCGAGAGGCGAAGGGCCGTGGTCGTACGATCCGCGTCACTGCGCATGAAAGGAAGGCTCCGGCGCAGGGATTCAATGTCGTTTCTTCCACCTCCGGAAGCGCAATTGTCTATGAATGTGCACTTTCCATTCTTCGCACAGAACTCTATGATCCGGTCCCATAGCTCGTAATGACCTTGGATCGCCAGGTTTTCTGTGATTCCGGTCCGTGGCAGTCCTGTCTTCTCAGCGGTCTTGGCATCAAATCCTGTCCATGCCTTGACAGGGTTGGAGTTATTGTCCTCCCTGAACAGATCAACACCATTCTCCCCCATCATCTTCGTGATCCTGCCGAGGGTCCACTCCAGACAGTCCTTATTACCGAGATTGTTGGTGTACCGGTTTCCACGGTTGTGGTCTGCCCACTGAGGATTGTAGCCGTAGTTCTTCGCCAGGTCTTCCACATCGCAGACACTTTCCGGCTCAAACCAGGTCAGGACCTTCATCCCTGCCTTGTGACAAGCCTCATTTGACTCAAGGAAGGTCTTGCCGGGCCATTTGACCGTGTCCAGTTCCCAGGTACCGACAGTCCCATACCAGTCTGAAGGTACCGTGTTGCCTCTAGGGTCGAAGTACCACCCGGCGTCGAACCACCGGAAATCAGGGACAACATCCTCATAAACAAGCCTTTCCAAAGTCCTCTTCCAAGTGTAGAACCGCTCAGAGATCGATCCGTCGGAGTTGGGAAGTCCGGTGTCGGCGGCGAAACAGGTGGTCGAGAACGGTTTTATGCGGTTGCCTTGGGCATCGGCGGCTGGCATGTTGTATTTGATGAACCACTCTCTCCAAAGGTTGGTGGCGGCATCCCTGTCCCGGCCTTTGTAGGGAAGCATCACGACGAGGGCCGTACGAATCTTTTCCCCGGGAATCAGGACGGAATCGAATCCGACGCAATTGGCCGCGGTCAAGGTCGTGACATCGCCTTCCGACTTGAACTCGGCGCTCCAGGTCCCTGCCCAGCCCAAAGCGAGCAAAGTCCCTCCGTCCCCATGGACGAGATCGAAATAAGGGAAATAGACATGCGTGGCTCTCCCGTAAGGAGACACGAAAGTGACCGTTGTGTCTTTAAGAGGAGTCTGATAATCAGCGTATTTGTTTCGCTGGTCACCAAGGCAACCGCGCAGGACAGGATCAACGCCATTGAATCCGATGACCGCGCTGTTGAGTCCGGACAGAGTCTTGCTGGGAGCTGAACCGGAGTTCTCGAACCAGACAGTGTACTCCAATTCCCCGAACTCACTGTTGAGGAAGGCTTCCACGGTGGCTGTCAGATTCTCATCCATTCGGAAAGAGGCCGTTAGGGACTTCCCGGAAGTTTCTGTTTTACAGTCTTTTGAGACCAACTCAAAACCTTTGAGGCCTTTCACCGGCACCCCGCCATAAACAAACGAGACAGGCACCTGCGAGGGGTCCTCAACCCAATTCCCGAACATTTCAGGTCCGGTCTGAAGATCGGCGCATCCTCTGTCAGTTGGAGCGACCACCCCTTTAGAGGGATTGACCACACCTCCATTCCCGCAGCCGGACAGAAAGATGGAAGCGAAAATCAGCGATAAAACGAATCTTCTCATTGTGGAAAAAAATATGCGGTTATTCAAAGATAATCACTATTTTTATATGTTCACTTAAAAAAACCGATTAATTATAATTGAGATTATGAGAAAAATAATTTCCGCGTTGTCAGTGCTGCTGCTTTTGCCCGCTTTTAGTCTCAAGGCCGGGAAAATCATAACCGACAGCGTCCAAAGCCAGATCCTCGGCGCTGAAGTGAAATACAATGTCTACCTTCCGGATGGCTTCGACAAGTCCGAAAAGCAGTACCCTGTTGTCTATCTCCTCCACGGTCTCTACGGCACCTACCAGGACTGGGAACAGAAAGGCACCATGAAAGAATTGGCTGACGAGCTGATCCGTTCCGGCGAGGCTGTTGAGATGGTCATAGTCATGCCCAACGCCGGCGACCCTGACATACACAATGTCTACAACGGCTATTTCAACATGCCAAATTGGAACTACGAGGACTTCTTTTTCAAGGAGTTCATCCCGGCGGTGGAAAAGAAATATCGTGGAATAGGCGACAAGGGCCACAGGGCCGTGATGGGCCTTTCCATGGGCGGAGGCGGAAGCACGGTCTATGCCCAGAGGCATCCGGACATGTTCTCAAGCTGCTACGCCATGAGCGCCTGGCTCGACCAGCAGATCAATCCGAACACACCCGAGGAGAAGAAGGACAAGTTCTACTACACCTGCAAGGCTGTCCGGGAGCATTCCGCGCTCGACTATGTCGATAACGCCGACGATGCCACCCTGGAGGCCCTCAGAACCGTCAAATGGTTCTTCGACTGCGGAGATGACGACTACCTCGTCACCCTTTCCTTCGAGCTGCACAAGAAGATGGCCCTCAAGCGGATTAAGGACGAACTGCGTGTCCGTGACGGAGTCCACAACTGGGAATATTGGCACACGGCCCTGCGCACGGCCCTTCCATTCGCCTCAAGGAATTTCGACAAGTAACAACTGGTGATCATGAGGAAGATCTTTTACTTGTCCATTTTATCCCTTCTTCTGCCGGCTTTTTCCGCCATGGCGGGAAAGGTTGTGACCGACAGCCTTGAAAGCAAGGTTCTGGGCGCGAGTGTAAAATACAATGTTTACCTTCCCAGCGGTTTTGACAAGTCCGACAAACAATATCCTGTGATTTACATGCTCCACGGACTCAGCGACACCTACACCGCATGGGCCGAAAGAGGTGGTATGCAGACGGTTGCCGATGAGCTGATCGGCACCGGAGAGCTCAGGGAAGTTGTGATTATCATGCCGAATGCCGGAGGTCCGGACATCCACAACACATGGAACGGCTATTTCAACATGCCGGGATGGAACTACGAGGATTTCTTCTTCAAAGAGTTCCTTCCTCAAGTCGAACGGAAGTATCGGATAATCAGCGATAAAGGACACCGGGCTGTTATGGGTCTCTCAATGGGCGGAGGCGGCAGCACCGTCTATTGCCAAAGGCATCCGGACATGTTCTCGAGCTGCTACGCGATGAGCGCCTGGCTGGAGAACAAGCAGGGCCAGGTAGGAGGGAAAGACTTGAAGAAAGACAAGTTGTACTATGTCAGCAACGCTGTCAATGAACATTCCGCGCTCGATTTCATCGACAATGCTGACGATGCCACGCTTAAGGCTCTCCGCACGGTGAAATGGTTCTTCGACTGCGGCGACGATGACTTTCTCGTCCGTCTCTCCTTTGATCTCCACATGAAGATGAAAGAGAAAGGAGTGAAAAGCGAGCTGCGGGTGCGCAACGGGGTACATAACTGGGAATATTGGCACACTGCCCTTCGCACTGCCCTGCCATACGCTTCAAGGAACTTCGACAAATAGTACATGAGGTTCAAGGGACTGGGATTATTGCTCGCGGCGGTTACCGCATCCGTCTTGGCTTCTTGCCGGACGGGCGGAAAGGATAGTCATATCGTCGCCTCCGAGGTCGTGATAACCGAGTCCCCGGCCCCGGACAGCGTGTTCCTCTACACCCCCGGAATTGTTGAGGGATTTGACGGAAGGCTCGTCGTGTCAGTCGATTACGGTGGCCCTGGCACAAGCGTGCTGGATGGTTCCCGGTCAGATTTCGGGGACTACAAGTCCGGCAACCAGATCCGGGTACTTCTGTCGGACGACGAAGGGAAAACCTGGAGGGAGACATCCGCCAGGATCCCTATGATGCACGAGATCCTGTTCAAAGCAGGGAAGTCTCTCTACATGATAGGCCATTCAGGCCGGCTTCTCATAACCCGGAGTGACGACAACGGGGAGACCTGGTCTGAGCCTTCAGTCCTGTGTCCGGAACCACGCTGGCACCAGAGCTGCGCCCCGGTTGACATCCACGACGGGAAAATAACCCTGGTCTATGAGAAATGGGTCTCTGAAGGCCATCCTTGGCCAGGAGTGGGCCCGGTGCTGATGCGGGCCAAGGTCGACGACGACCTGACGGAAGCCTCCAGCTGGAAGTTCTCGGATCTGTACAACCCGGACGAGGACATGGAAGCTTCGAGACCTTCCGGCATCCCCTTGACTGATCCCGGAAAGGCCGGCATCCTGGAGACAAATGTGATCAGGGTATATGACGAGAAAAACCCTTTCTATGACCCGAGCGGCAAGTCTGTTGTCTTGATGATGAGGGCCAGCGTCGGTCTTCCTGACATCGGGGTCATGATGAAGGGTGTGGAGAAGCCTGACGGAAGCCTCGCTGTCGAAAAGCTCACGAAGAACGGCCGGGAGATGTACTTTGCCCATATTCCAGGAGCCGACTTGAAGTTTTACGTGGTTTATGACCCTGAAAGCCGCCTTTACTGGTTGCTCCACTCCCAGATGGACGGGCGGATGAACTACCGTCGTAGGCTCGCCCTGTCATATTCCCCGGACCTTCTGAAATGGACTTTTGCCGGTCTTGTGGCCGTAGGTCCTTCGGACAACGCCGCGCGCCACTATGCCTCCATGATCATCCATGGGGACGACCTCCTTATTGTCAGCCGCTCCGGGGACGAGCGGGCCAGGAACTCCCATGACGGGAACCTCGTGACCTTCCATATAGTAAAAGACTTTAGAGATTTAACATATTAACACAAAACTATTTCCATTATGCGACCTTTGAAATTATTATCCACCTTAGCCGTATTTCTGATCTCTTTGACCGTCTCGGCGCAGCAAGTGAAACTCTCTGATAAGGAGCTTTACAACGCCATCTGGGCGATGGGACAGATGTATCCCGACGGCTTCACCCTTGACCTGAACACCCTCAGGCAGCCAGAAAAAGGACTGATGGTGTCCTACATCGCTACCCAGAACAGTTTTGACAAAAAAAGTATCCCCGCAGTGGTGAAACACGCCCGCGAACATGACGGTCTCGTCGGTGGCTGGTACAATCCCGAGAATGGCAAATATTATTTCGACTCGACTCGCATGTTCCCTGAGGACAGCCTCGCGGCGGCCCTGGAATTCGCCCGTCAGAACCATCAGCACACTGTTTATGACGCTGGCAAGGGCATCAACATCAAGTCCAACTACGAGCAGAAAGACTGCCGCATCATTTTCGACTGCGACATGGGTTCCTCGACCGACGACCTGTTCGCCCTGATGCTCCTTTACCGTTACATGGACATGAAGCGCTGCAACCTCCTTGGTGTCGTGGTTGACCGCATGGGAGCCGCCAACGCTGACGCTGTCGACGTGATGAACAACTTCTACGGCTACCCGGACATCCCGATCGGCCTTGAGAGGGCGGGAATACATGATCCTAAGGTATTTATCCCCTATCACAATGTCGCTTACGCGCGCACCGAGGATGCCGAGAAACTCTTCAAGCAGACCTACAAGAGCAAGGACGAGTACCCGGAGGGCTACAAGCTTTACCGCAAACTCCTCGCGGAGCAGCCTGACCACAGCGTGACGATCGCCTCCGTCGGATTCGTGACCTCTCTCTCTCGCCTGCTCCAATCCGGTCCGGATGAATATTCCAACCTGTCCGGAGTCGAGCTTGTTAGGAATAAGGTAAAAGCCATCTACGCGATGGGCGGAGTGTTTGGCGAGGCTGTAGAGCCTGACTACAACTTCACTCAGGCCATCGATTTCTCGCTGAAATTCTTTGAGTTATGGCCCAAGGAGGTCGACATCATTTTCTGCCCCGGAGAGGTCGGAGATCCTCTTGACTACAGACCTGACCAGGTCATCGCCGACATCAACTGGACTGACAGCCACCCGATCAAGTGGATCTACCAGAATGTCCAGTGCGACACCGGCCAGAAGATGTGGGACCCGCTTGCCGTGATCAACGCTGTCGAGGGAGACGACCTCTACACCTTATCGGAGCGAGGCTGGGTTGAACTGACTCCGAAGGGCGAGACCATCTTCACTGCCGACCCGAAGGGTAACGCCCGTTACCAGTTCCCCGGCGACCAGGAGTGGTGCGACACCGTCCTGAAGTACATAAGACTGATGGCAATCCAGCATTAGAAGCGATATGGTAAAGACTATTCTGGCTCTTTCGCTCATGGGAGTACTGTTCTCATGCGTAAAACCATGGGACAACAAATATGTGAAAAATGTCGCGCCGGAGACGATCAAGGAATATGAGCACTCATATTCCGGAACGATGATGTGGTACATCACCTGGTACAGGATCGAGAAGGGAGAGGACGGCAAACTGCGGCTTCTGTATTCCAAAGACTGCAATCCGGAGATAACGATCTACAAGTGCCCCGACGACGCTCTTGCCAAGATCGACGGGTTCGTCCGGGAGCATAAGCTCTGGAAGCTGGAGAACTCCTATACTCCTAAGTTTGAGGTACTTGACGGATACATGTGGCACACCCACATAGGTTACGAAGACGGTTCGATCTCGACCGGTGGCTCCAATGCCTGGCCACCGGCCAAGCTCCAGGCCGGACTCGCCGCCATCGAATCATATATCCAGTCCATAATCGACTCCGCCACCCCCTCCGACATCCTCGGCACCACCTCCCACCCGCTCGACCGCTGAACCAAGCTGCCGGCGGTCCCTGAGCGGTAGTTCGGCTCCGCTCACTAACCGTGGTTCGGCGGCGGTCCCTGAGCGGAGTCGAAGGGCCGCTCCTGTCATCCTGAGCGAAGTCGAAGGATCTCACCGGCATTAGGAGAATGGCACGATATTTAGTACTTTTGTGCTTCGGTTAATTACGAAGAACATGAATACCAAATCAATCATAGCGGCCGCCGCGGCAATAATCCTGAGCGGCACCGCATTCGGGCAGTCCCAGAGCTTCAAACTAGGGCAGTGGACAGAGATTCAGAACTCCATCCTAAAGGAACTCAACCGCTCCTACGTGGACTCACTCCCAGTGGACCGGATAGAAAGAGCCGGCATCAACGCGATGCTGGAGGCCCTCGACCCTTACACGATCTATATTCCGGAAGAGGAAAACGAGGACCTTCAGATGATGGTCAGCAAAAGCTATGGCGGTATCGGAGCAATCATCTACAAGCCTGACCAGAACGGGAACGTCATCATCAATGAACCATACAAGAACTCACCAGCCGAGAAGTACGGCTTGAGGTGTGGCGACGAGATCATGGAGATCGACGGACAGACAACCCATGGGCTGACCAGCCAGCAAGCGTCCGACAAAATGAAGGGAAAGCCCGGCACCACAGTGAGGTTCAAGGTCAAGAAGGTCCACACCGGAGAAATCGTGGACATCGACATCACAAGGGAAAGGATTCATCTTCCGGACGTTGAATATTACGGGATGCTTGATTCCGAGACAGGATACATCTACCAGAGCGGCTTCACGGAGAATGTCTCCGGAGAGATCAGGAACGCTGTAATGGACCTCAAGAAGCAGGGCATGAAAAAGTTGGTTCTTGACCTGAGAGGCAACGGCGGCGGACTGATGAGCGAGGCTGTCAACATTGTCTCCCTTTTCGTTCCCAAAGGCTCGCTCGTGGTGTCCTCAAAAGGCAATGGATCAGGCGAGCAACAGTACAAAACGACTTCAGAACCCATTGACACTGAGCTTCCTCTGATTGTCATGGTAGATGGCGGATCCGCTTCCTCCTCCGAAATCGTCACAGGAGCCCTGCAGGATCTCGACAGAGCGACGGTCATGGGCACCAGAACCTATGGCAAAGGCCTTGTCCAGACTATCAGGCCGCTTCCCTACAACGGCCAGATCAAGGTCACCACGGCCAAGTATTACACCCCTTCAGGACGCTGCGTCCAGGCGATAGACTACGCTAAGCGCAATGAGGACGGAAGCGTGGCACATATTCCCGACTCCCTGACCCATGAGTTCAAGACAGCCCATGGAAGAACGGTAAAGGACGGCGGCGGCATAACCCCCGATGTCATCGTTAAAGGCCATGAATACAGCAGGTTGACTTTCTCACTCGTCTACTCCAACATAATCGAGGAATATACCCTCAAATTTGTCCGTGAGCATCAGAGCATTCCTGAGGATTGGACCTTGAGCGACAGCGACTGGGAGGATTTCGTCGAGTTCGCCAAGACCAAGGAATTCGACTACCGCTCAAGCGCCAGGACCTATTTCGACCAGGTCAAGAAAGAACTTGAGAAGGATGGGCTCTCAGAAACCATGAAAGACCAGATCGAGGCCATGGGAAAGGCGCTTGAAATGGACAAGGAGACCTTCCTCAACCTCAAGAGGGATGAGATCGTGCCATTCATCGAAGAGGAGATCATGGTCCGCTACTTCTTCCAGGGAGCAGGCATCAAGACCAGGCTCAAATATGACGACCAACTTCGGGAGGCTCTCACTAAGCCTTTGATCTCTTTCTAAAAGATTGATAATGAGCATAGCTAAGCTTAGATGGAAAACAGCGCGGGCGGCACTGATGCTCGCGCTTTTCATTAGTGTCTCGGCAGCCGCGCAAAAGAAGGTCACCATCAGCGGCCACATCACGGACATGGCCTCTGGAGAGACCCTCATCGGAGCAGGAATCCTCGAAAAAGAATCCGGGCTTGGGGCTGTTACCAACAATTTCGGTTATTACACCTTGACCATTCCGGCCGGGGAATATGACTTCCATTTCTCATACGTCGGCTACTCTGAAAAGGTTATGCGGATCGACATGCGTCGGGACACCGTGGTCAACGTGGCTCTTGAGGCAGGTGAGACCCTTTCTTCCTCCCATATCGTGGCGAGAAAGGATGCCGGAATACAATCAACCTATCTCGGAGCGATCGACATACCAGCCGCCCAGATAAAGAACACTCCCGTGCTGTTCGGAGAGGCCGATGTGTTGAAAGTCCTTCAGATGATGCCCGGAGTTCAGGGCGGAAACGAAGGATTCTCAGGCATTTATGTCAGAGGAGGGGGACCCGATGAGAACCTCATCATGCTGGATGGTGTACCCATCTACAATGTCGATCACATGCTCGGCATATTCTCGGTCTTCCAGCCGGAGGCGGTCAAGAAAGTCACCCTGTACAAAGGCTCCTTCCCCGCCCGTTATGGAGGCCGTATCTCAAGCATCGTGGACATCCGCACCAACGACGGTAACATGAAGGAGAACCACGGGACCGTCAGCATAGGACTCATCAGCGACAAACTCCACCTCGAAGGCCCGATAATCAAGGATAAACTCGCCTACTCCGTCAGCGCCAGGGGAATGCACACAGCGCTGTACGCGCCTGTGATCAAGATGGTGCTGAAAGACGCCTACGCCAACTACTATTTTTATGACCTCAACGGAAAGGTCACGTGGCGCCTGAGCGACCGGGACCGTTTTTATTTCGGCGCTTACCACGGACGTGACCGATTCGTTTACGATGAGAAAAACGAGGGAGAAGGGACCGAAACTTTTGGCGCGCAAACCACCCACCATAAGTACAAGGATAGAACCGATGTCGGGGTGCATTGGGGCAACACGGTAGGATCGGCAAGATGGAACCACGTGTTTAACAGCAAGTTATTCGCCAACACCACCCTCTCCTACAACCGCTATCGGATGGTCATGGGAGCCGGTTCGGCGGAAACCGACATTGTGGACGGAGTGACTACGACCAGCCGGTACCACCTCGACTACCACTCAGGAATACGGGATTTCGGAATCCGGACTGACTTTGACTATACCCCTTCCCCCAAACACCTTGTGAAATTCGGTTCTGAATATCTCTGGCACACCTTCATCCCGGAGAGAATGTCGGCCGTGGACAGGGAAGTCAACGGAGCGGAGATCCAGGTTGACACCACCATCCATTTCGCCGACCCGAAGAAAAAATACCTGGGACACGAGCTGTCTTTCTATGCCGAGGATGACTTCAGCGTCGGAGAGCACCTGACCGTCAACCCTGGAGTACATCTTTCCATGTTCAACACTGAAGGGAGAACTTACTGGAGTCTGCAGCCAAGAGTCTCCGCCAAGTTCTCGACAGGCACAGGATATTCATTCAAAGCCGGTTACGCCAGGATGGCGCAATATGTCCACCTGCTGAGCTCAGCGCAGATCTCCCTGCCTGTCGATCTGTGGGTCCCTATCACCAAGGACATCCGCCCTGTGACATCTGACCAGTTCTCGGTCGGGGCTTATTACGACGGGATCAAAGGCTGGGAATTCTCAGTCGAGGCTTACCTGAAAAACATGAGGAACATCCTTGAATACAAGGACGGCACACTTATGCTGGGTACCTCCGAGGGCTGGGAAAAACGGGTCGAGATGGGAGAAGGAACCGCTAAAGGCATAGAATTCCTGGTTCAGAAAACCGCGGGGAAGACAACCGGTTGGCTGGCTTACACCCTGGCGAAGACAGACAGGATATTCCCGGACGGGTCAATCAATAACGGGGAGCGATTCCCCTACAAATACGACCGCCGCCACTGCATAGACTTAAGCGTTGACCACCGGTTCAATAAAAAATGGGGTATCAACGCCACCTGGTCATTCGCCACTGGCGGAACCACGACGGTGCCTGTCCGTCAAGTCGCGGTGATATCCCCTTATGGCTATATCACTGAGGCTCAGTATGTTGATCATCGCAATAACTTCCGCATCCCTCCGAGCCACAGGCTCAACATCGGCTGCAACCTCCACAAGGAGCGCCGCAGGGGCGAGAGCATCTGGAATCTCAGCGTGTACAACGCCTACAACCGGATGAATCCCAACTTCGTGTTTATGGACTACGGCCCTGACTATGACAATAACGGCAACTACACAGGAACGAGCCTGAAGATGAAGAAGATCACGATCCTTCCCCTTCTGCCTTCGGTAAGTTGGACTAGAAATTTTTAGGAAGCCATGAGGAAATATCTAATATTCAGCATATTGCTTACAGCCCTTGTAAGTGTCGCCTGCGAGAATACCATAAAGTACGAATATGACCTGAACGACGGGAAGATGACCCTTCTTGGGCAGCTTTCCACCGCTGACACGACGCACACTATATTCCTTTCAATAAGCTACCCCGACAGGATTGACTCTCTCCCCGGAGCGACAGTAGAGTGTTTCGTCAACGGTTCCAGAACCCTGGCGAGGTCTATACCCGCTGGCTACAGGGAAGAAACTGACTGGATGACAGGCGAGACCGGTCTGGTTCCGAACCATTTACCTTACACTGAATATAAGTTTGAGGCTATTTTCAAGCCCGGAGACAAGGTTCGGATCGAGGCCACGAAAGGGCAGATGAACGCCTGGGCGGAAATAGTTGTCCCACAACCGATAACACTCATTGCCGCTGACACGGTGACTGTTGTCAAGTCTTCCGTGTACCAAAGTGTCGGCGAGACGGAGACCTACGAGCAGGAATATGTCGAATTTACCGTCCGCCTTAGTGATGCGAAGGGAATGGACAGCTATTACTCGATGAATCCGAAGACCTCCACGGTCATCAAACTGAGCTCGGAAAATGAAGAGGATTTCTCCACCATCTCCCAAGGGCCGTCCTCGGTGTCATACGAAACCTTCCATGACCTCATCCTCGAGGATGGATATTCATCTGGAATGGGAGACCTGTTCGAAGACCTCGTGCCGGTTAACTATACCAGATGTTTCTCGGATAAAATGTTCCGCGATTCGGAGGCCACTGTAAGACTCTATATCCCGACCTATTATTTCCGATTCTACCCTTACGAGTATTACTATATCGCCAACAAGATAGTGGTGGACAAGACCTTCCATCTCTCGGTCAAGAGTTTCGACCGTGACTTCTACAACTATCTCCGGGCGATGAACAACTTGCAATGCTACGGCTATGAAGTGTCGCCGATAATCGAGCCCACAATGTTGCCGAGCAACGTCACGGGAGGCTTGGGGATTATCTCTGTCGCTTCAGAGTCCGGGATAGACATAGCCTTCCCGACCGAGGTATTTTACCGCTAGTATTCTTTCAGGGCTTTTTCCAGCTGCTTCTGGACCTCCGGATCCTCAAGTGCTTTCTCGGCCTCTTTCATCGTTTCGTCGAAGCTCTTCTGGAGCCCTTTGTACATCTTTACGGAATAGCCAAGCTTGGTGTCGTTCTTCTCCAGGAGACTGATCTCGCAGCGGTGCAAGACACCATCCCTGAGGAATGACCAGCCGTAACTTCCAATGTAGATCTCGATACCCAGGACCTTGGAGCCGGCATTGTCCTTTATCATCTGCTCCAGATCTTTCTCGGAATATGCCTCGTCCTTGTCGGACTTGTCCTCGAAACCATAGACATTGATCCCGTTATCGGCGACCTTTTTCGTCACGGCGTAAATCCGGCGCACATTGTCCTCGTGCTGTTCCTTGGTGTAGGTGTCCCCGTCCTGGACCTTGAAGTTGGCGAGGACATCGTGCTCATCGCCGTAATAAGTGTACTTACTGGTCTCATTGAGCTTATACTCAGGAACCAGGTCCGAGAACTTGATGCCCTCGTTCTTCTTGAAGTAGTACTCCGCGGCCTCCTTGGAGTATTTGTCACCCTCGAAAGCCTCATTGATCATCTTTTCGGCGACCTTCTCAAGGTCCACCTTGCCGTCCTCTGTGACAGCGCTGCCGGCCTTCTTGCCGCCCTTTCCTCCGCAGGATACCAGGGCCAGAACGCAGGCCAAACTCATAATCAAAACAAATAAACGTTTCATTGCCATCTAATTTAAAAGATTAGACATTTAATTTGAATTCAGATTATTCCAGCCTTGATGGCCTTGCTTACCATCTCGACTGTGGTCTCAGCCTCAAACTTCTCCTTCAGCCTTTTCCGGTACCATTTGATGGTCGGAAGACTCAAGATCATGATCTCAGCGATCTGGGGACTTGTCTTCCCTTCAGCGATAAGAGAAAGGATCCTTGTCTCCTTCTTGTTCAAAACGATTCTTTTCGGATCTGTCGGTCGCATGTTCATTGACATCTTATTATCGCGAATTTCGTCAATCATATTCTCGAAAACACTACCCGAAAGGATAGAATGAACTATCCTAAAGGATAGAATTTTAAGTTGTTGAGTATTGATCAAGGGTTTTTTGCTATCTTTCAGACATGAATAGCCGACCTGTCCTGATCATAGCCTTTATCCTCTCTCTGGCATCAGTCACTCTTCGGGCGGAGTACACTGACCACCGCCGGAAGAACCTGGACTCCCTGGAGAACTTCGTGGTGAAATACACTCCCGACAAGATTGGGAACGCCACTGAAAAGGAATTGGAAGACTTGGTCAACGCATACGACAACCTGATGAATGGCTATCTCCAGATCAACCGGGAGCGAAGCATCCTTTTCGCCCGGAAACAGATCGCCCTCGCCTCGAGAAAAGGATGGTATGTCAAGAGATCGGACGCGGAGAAGACTCTCGGGAAGCACTTCTGGGCGATGGATCAGTACGACAGCGCCATGTTCTACTACATGACGGCCTTGCGAGATGTAGACATGATAGCCAAGATCGCGGCCGACCCTGACAATCCCAACGGCTACAGCCAGGCCACTGCGGACGACAGCTATTCAAGTCTTTACGGTGCCATCGGCAATCTATACAACATGATGGACTCAATCCCCCAGGCGATGGAATATTACCGGATGGCAGGGGAGATATTCGACCGTTACGGCTGGAACGAGAGCAACTCGATCCTTTACCACAACATCGGTGAGACCTATCTCGACCAGAAAGACTACCCACAGGCGCTGGATAATTACGAGAGATCCCTCCATTACGCCCTGGCGTCAGGGGACACTCTCCAGATCTCCAGTGCCTATACCGGCTTGGGAGCTCTGTATCTTGAAATTGGACGCACAAAGAAGGCCCTGAAGTACCTGAAAGAAGCCGACAACTACTACTCTCTCCACGAGGACCAGGAGTTCAGGTCCAGGATCGAGACTTTGGACTTGATGGGGCAAGTGCTTTCATTGCAGAAGAAACAATTGAGAACCATCACTTTAACAGCTATACTTCTGGCTCTGCTGACCATTATTCTCGCGGCCGTGCTGAGAAAGGCTTGGATATTCCGCAGGCAAAGGGACGCGGCGGACGAGGCCATAGACGAGGCTATCGCGGAGTATAAGAATGATGACATTACCGCGGATGAGACGGCCGACGAACTCACCTTGACGGAAAGGGAGACGGAAATACTTCCGCTGATCGCCTCGGGGATGACAAGCCCGCAGATAGCGGACAAGATATTCCTTTCCCTGGCCACAATCAAATGGCACCGCAAGAAACTTCTCGAGAAGTTTGAGGCCGCGAACACCGCGGAACTTATCTCAAAAGCCAAGGAAAAGGGTTTTATTTAATTCAAAATAGCACTATATTAGCGCTATGGCAAAGATCTATGTGGCGTCAAGCTGGCGCAATCCCTATCAGCCAGAGGTCGTGAGACGGCTTCTTGAGGCTGGACATGAGGTTTATGATTTCCGCGATCCAGTCGCCAATCCGGGCGGTTTCCATTGGGCCGACATCGCTGAGGACTGGCAACAGTGGAGTGTCGACGAATATATCGGCAACCTCACCCACCCAATCGCCGAAAAAGGTTTCAAAGCCGACTTCGACGCCATGCTCTGGGCAGACACCTGCGTGCTGGTTCTACCTTGCGGCCGATCAGCCCACACAGAGGCTGGCTGGTTCGCAGGAAAGGGCTTGAAGACGATTGTATATATTCCCGAAAAGCAGGAGCCGGAGCTGATGTACAAAATCTTCGACCTGGTTGTTGGCTCGATCGAAGACCTGCTACTTAACCTCAATGATGTCGTAAATCTCGAGGGAAGGTAGCTTGAAGGTCGCCTTGCCGTCTTTATACTTGAATTTCAAGTCTTTCCCTTCCGGTTGGCAAACAATCCGGGAAGGTTTCTCAGGAAGTCTCAAACTCACCTCTATTTCCTTGACCGGGTCGATGGACTCCAGGATCGGGGCATGCCTGTGATCCCCCGAGGTGTTGACTAGATGAACCTGTAATTTGCCGTTCAAGGTCCTTAAAGACACATCCACATAAGGAGATGATACCACCTCGACCATTGGTTCCGGAAACAGTTCATTCACAAGCATATTGACCTTCGCCCTTATTCCGTCAGAGCCCTTTCCGGACTCATAGTCTCCGGCGATTTCAGTTGGAATGAATCCGATTTTACCATCCCCGAGAGCCGCGCTGAACCATTCTGATTCTTTAAGTCCGATCCCTGAAGCTTTGGAGAAGAATCCGCTCATGCCCGCCCCGACAACAAGAAGCGATCCTCCCGCTTTGACATATTCAAGAAGATCATCCCTGAAGACTTCGGAAAGGCTTTCGCACTCCGGAACCACGATCAGCGGGAAACGGCTCATGTCGGGCAGAAGGGTGGCCTCGCCGACAAGATCCACGCTGTACTGGGCCTCCAGAAGGCAATTGAGAACTCCAGCCGCCCCGCCTGTAGCGTTGGGAAACAGGGCATCGTTCCGGTGCTGGTAATCATAAGTCGAGACCAGGACCGCCACCTGAGGGACTGAGACAGAGTGGTGGCAATAAGGCTGCCTTGCCCTGGCGAAAACTGCCACATCAGCCATTGACTTAAGTTTGTCGAGATTCAGGGAGCCGTCCCTGTTCTGGGTGTAATAAGCCTGGAAACCACCTCCTTGCGAGAGTGTGACCGCGGACTCCCGGATAAGTTGAATAGAGGGTTTCTGCAGGTGCGCGCCATCCGTCAAGGCGAAACTCCAGGCCATAAGGTCCCAAGGCACACCTTGCCAAGCGAGGTACCTGGCAGCTACCCTGGCAGAGTTAAGACTATTGGTGGAAGAATAATCACCTGACAAGAAATCCACCGGAGCCGAGACGGGCTCGGACATGTGGTGGGTATATGCCCAATTGCTGCAAATCTGGAAGTCCGGGTACTCGCTCTTCACGGCTGCGATGTAGTGACGAAGATACTTCCTGTACGCCTCCCTGCAGAATTGTTTCCACTCGAACCAGTGAGGTTCCTGAGGGGAACGGGGAGCATCGAAACCGGTCTCTTCCTTGAAGAGCCTGACAGCCTTCTCGCCATAATCAAGGGTGGTCGCCCAGCACTCGCCGTCAACCCACATTCCGTCAACCTTGTACTTTCCCGCAAGCTCTTTCAGCTGTGGGATGAGCAGTTTGTCAACGTATGGCCCAAATACGGATGTGATTCTGTCACTGGGATTTCCGGCCGGATCTTTTACCGCCCAGTCCGGATGGAGTTCGACGGCTCTCGCATCCCAGACACCAGAATAATGCATGTAAAGTCCGACACCCCGGTCAGCTGTCACCTTTCTCCAAACAGCGAGAGGATCCGTGACCAGCCCCGGGGCGGGATTCCCCACTTCGGTCGGATAACTCGAATAGCCTGGATGGCCTTTGCAGTCAACCTGAATATAATCCGGATGGACCATGTCCAGGATTGTCCCGACCATCTCGGGGGTTGTGTTCGCGCCGATGTTCTTGTCCGTGGCACCAGCATGGAAATCAAAGTGGATACCAAGGAAACTCTGGTCCCGACGGAGACGCTCCTGGCCACTTGCCGTCAAGGAGCTTAAGATTACAAAAAGGAAGAGGATTTGATGTTTGGCTTTCATGATAAAACAAAGATAACGATAATTGAGGAATAATGATTATCTTTGTCTTCTGGTTTGAAATGAGATATTTATAATCCAATATTCATTAAATCATGAGAATTATCCAAGTTACAGGAAGGGAGATCCTCGATTCAAGAGGTAACCCTACAATCGAGGCCGAGGTGGTCCTCGAAAGCGGTATTATCGGCACAGCGGCTGTTCCTTCAGGCGCTTCCACAGGTGAGAACGAGGCTCTTGAGCTTCGTGACGGCGATCCCAAGCGCTACGGCGGCCAGGGCGTCCTCAAGGCTGTCGCCAACATCAACGCCAAGACCGCTCCCGCTATCATCGGCCTCGCCG
>JAEEGL010763192.1_pt1 | contig 29815 bp, 25 predicted proteins | sample 9134231 | NCBI WGS metagenome assembly JAEEGL01 (sample SAMN16246548, study PRJNA631951) | gut metagenome | biome: gut microbiome; feature: rumen; material: fiber-attached | host: Bos | place: Iran: Karaj | collected 2018-10
AGTGGATGCCGAAGGCTGTCCGCATGAATACATCGAGATCGAGCTTACCGAGAGCGCGTTCTTCGACGACAAGAAGGCAATGATAAACACGATAGGCAAGCTGAAGAGTTACGGCTTCGCAGTGTCAATGGACGACTTCGGCTCCGGTTATTCGTCACTCAACTCGCTGAAGGATATGCCGCTTGACGTGCTGAAGCTTGATGCCGAATTCTTCCGCGGCGAGAACGGCGACGGACGCGGCGAGATAGTCGTTTCCGAAGCAATAAAGCTCGCCAAATCGCTCAATATGCGCACAGTCGCCGAAGGCGTCGAGGTGCGCGAGCAGGTGGACTTTCTCGCGTCGCAGGGCTGCGATATGATACAGGGTTACTTCTACGCCAAGCCCATGCCCGGCCCCGATTACGAAGTTCGCATGAACGAGCATTTCAAACCGAAAGGCGAGTAGCCGCTACGCCCGGGAGGTCGCTGACGCTCGAGCCGGGGGAACCCTTTTGTGAACAAAAGGGTTCCCCCGGACCCCCTCCCAAAAAACTTAAACCACTTCGTTATTAAATTAAAAAGAAATCTGCTCCTATTGTAATTAATAGGAGCAGATATTTTTTAATTTCTGTTGCTTTTTCTTGGTAAAGGGGTACTACCTACCGGGTAGCAAGGCGAAGCGATTTAAGTTTAGGCCAAGCCCTTTTTAAAGGGCGTCATACTCGAGCGCAAGCGACTCTTGTTCCCGTTCTCGAGCGTTAGCGACTACTGAACAGAACTGACGGCTGCGAGGTACAGACTTGATATTCGCTGAATGTAACAGACGGATTGGGAGCGGCGGCTCGCCGCCTCGAGCGTTAGCGGTGTGCTTATCTGTCTTTCGACGGTTCGACAGCTTCGTATCTGATACGGATATCGGGAAGTCTGGATATAGTCGTGTATGAGTTTATGCGCCAGTCATCGCCGTCTGCGGGAGTGTTTTCACCGGAAGCGGGAGGGGCGAATATTTTCAGTGTAAGCTCGGTCTCTCCGGAAAGGCGGTTCTCATAGAACGCACTCATGAGGTCTATGGTCTTTGCTTTCGTGGATTTGTAGAACCAGCGGCCGTTGATCTCCAGCATAAGGTTCAGCTCTTCCTCAAACGTTACCTCGCAGAATACGGGATCCTTTTCAAATTTCAGCTTTATAGCAAGGCCCTCGGCATCTTCAGAGCCTCCCCAGCGGAGCTTTACGGGGAGCTGTGCGTCCTCGCCCACGGTCATCGCAGGCTTGAAGAAGTCGTCGTTGATTATCTCGCGGTAAGTCTTCATCACAGGCTGCTCGATGCCGACATTCACGTTGTTCGGATCTTCAATTTCAAGTCCGAGCCTGCCGCGGTCGCGGAACTGATAGAACGTGAATGCATTAAGCCACTTGTCCTTTTCATTCTTCAGCAGATCACAGAATATCTGTATCATCTCTGCCTGTTCGTAAGCGCCGGTCACATCGCCGTCGGCATTGAGCTCGCTGAGCACCATGGGCTTGACTTGGCCGCCGCATATTTCTATGAAACGCTTCTGGCTGCGCTTTGCCATTTCGTATACTTCCTTTACGGAAGAACGGCTGTGGGAATGCCCGCCGCGTTCAGCTATATCGTAAGGCCAGCCCCAGTGCAGAGAAAGATACTTGTCGATAGACCATGTGTCTGTGGCACGGACAGCTCCGGCAAATTCGTCCTCCATTTCGATCTTCGTATCCTCAGGCTTTGCGACTCCTCCTGCGCAGAGGATCGTGCTGACGTTGGGAGCATATTCCTTTATGATATTATGGAACTTTACATAGAAGTCCGCTATCTGCTGATAAGTGGCACGCTTGGTGAACGAGAACCAGTTGCCTGTGCATTCGTGGTTTATGCGTATCTGCATACGACCGAATGTGGACAGATCCCTAGCAATCGCCGCAAGATGCTCGTCCGGCACGTTCGGATCAATGGTGAGAGTAAGAATAACGTCCTGTCCGTGGGCACGTATCTCACGCATATATTTGAAGGGTTCGTCGGTAAGGTCGCCGTTCAGGCCGCCTTTGTATGTGAAATAGTCGTCGTAGGGATAGTCCCATGCGAAAGCGACCTCCTTGTCCTTGCAGGCTTCGCTTATGCGCTGCGGCCATTCCTTGTCCAGCGGGTAATAGCAGTACATGAGACTTATAGCTCTGTGCGGACGTCCAAGGCGGTTCAGTATGTAATCCTGATCGACGTATTCGCCGCGTTCACTGCCGTCTCCGAGATCTACCGCACACTGCGCCGGTCCCATGTGTATTTTCTTTACTTCGTAATCCATAGTCTGTTCCTTTCCGATACCTGTAAACGATTTCTTGCAGACTATTATAACATATTTTTTTATATTTGGCAAGATGTTTTTCAAATATTTTCCGCAAAACACAAAATCTCTTGACAAAACCCGGGAACGAGTATAAAATTTAAGTATGACGGTCATGTACCACGGCAGCGGGATATAATGCTCACCCGAAAAAGTTTAATTACGGAAAGGGGAATGAAACTATGAAATGTCCGTACTGCGGAATCGATATGGAGATCGGCGTAATACAGAGCCCGAATGAGATAGCGTGGTTAAAAGGGCTTAACAGACCGGCTCTCGGAAGAGCTTCATTCCACGAAGGTTCTGTCGTCCTTTCAAAACGCTCGTTCATAAAAGGCTCCGCGGTCATGGCTTATCTCTGCCGCGGCTGTCAGAAAATCATTATCGACTGCAAGGACAGATATACGGATCTGAACTGTACCTGAATACCGGAACAAACACAGGAAAGGAATAAATTCAATGACTTACGATGAAGCTGTTAATGCGATACCTGCCGGAAAATACCGCCACTACAAGGGCAACGAATACGAAGTTATCGGTATTGCGCGCCATTCCGAGACCCTGGAGCCCATGGTGATATACAAGGCGCTCTACGGTGACGGCGGCGTATGGGCAAGACCTGCGCAGATGTGGAACGAAACTGTGGACGATAAAGGCACAAAGCGCTTTACCGCTCTCGGGACAGAGAACCATGCATGATATAGGGCGCATAAGCGTGATAATGGCGGCATACAACGCCGGAAAGACCATAGATACAGCGATAAGCTCGGTACTATCTCAGACTTACGGGAACTTCGAGCTCATAGTCATTAACGACTGCTCAGCCGATGATACCGCTGACAAAGTGCGGAGCTTCTCCGATGAGCGCATAGTCCTGCTCGAAAACGAAACAAACATGGGAGTCTCAAAGACACGCCACCGCGGTGCCGCCGAAGCAAAAGGCGAATGGATAGCTATACTGGACAGCGACGATGCGTGGGAGCCCGACAAGCTTGAAAAACAGGCCGGGCTTCAGTCACGCACGGGTGCGGAACTGCTCTACACCGGCTCTGCGTTCATGGACGCAGACGGTCACAGACTCGATGCCGTGCTGGACGTCCCGGAAACTGTTGACCGCCGCAGACTGCTGAAGCAGAACATACTGTCAAACTCCTCGGCTCTGGTGCGCCGTGAGCTGTTCTTACAGAATGAACTTCCCGACGACAGCATACATGAGGACTTTGCCTGCTGGCTGAAGATCCTCGGAACAGGACGCACCGCATACGGCGTTAACGAACCTCTGCTTATATACAGGCTCTCCGGCAGCTCAAAATCCGGCAACAAGCTGCGTTCGGCAAAGATGAACTGGCGCACCTACCGCGCTGTGGGGCTGAATGTTTTTTCGGCATTCTACTATATGGTATGCTACACTCTGAACGGACTGAAAAAATACAGTAAGCTGAAACACTGAATAATGGAAGGAGGGGACGGATATGAGATCTGCAAGATGTATCACAGCGCTGCTGATATGTATATGTCTTGTGTTCTGCCCCGTTCCCGGAACCTTTGCCGTGCGTACAACTCCCGGTACGATATGCGGCGAGTTTACCTACTTTCCTTCCGGCGAGTACGGCGAAATAACAGAGCCGTTCTATTACAGCGACAGCTATTTCGCCGCGTCCGGCACATTTAGCAGCGTTCATCTGCGCACCGTTTCAGCCGCGCTTGCACTGACGGCATCGTTTAAGGAGACCGCTGCCGCTCTGCTGACGCAGGCAGGCTTCTCGGAGTCCGACCTTTCAGCCGAGGATATGGACGGCGAGCCTACCCGCGATACAATCGGCTCGGTGATGACTCACAAAAGCACGATCTACGGTGAGGTCATCGCTGTTGTGATACGCGGCAGCAATTACAGGAAAGAATGGGCCGACAATTTCGATATCGGCGTTTCCGGAGATGCGGCCGGCTTCTCACGCTCCGCCCGGAAGATCACGGACAGGATAAAAGCCTACGAAAAGCGCTATGGACTACAAGGCGCGAAGCTCTGGATAACGGGTTTCAGCCGCGGCGGCGCTGTGGCTGACCTCACCGGAAAGTATATAGATCAGGCGCTTTCGGATTACGGCATTACCGCCGACGATCTGTATGTCTACACGTTTGAAGCTCCGGCAGGCAGCTGTGAGCGCACAGATTTTGCAAATATCCACAATGTCCGCAACCCCAACGACCCGATACCCATGATACTGCCCGGGGCGTGGGGATTTTCAAACTCCGGCGTCACCGAGATGCTGCCCGCCGACGAAGTCATGATATACCGCAAGGAACTTTCGTTCTCCGTGACCGGAGGCGTGGGTCTCGTGAACCGCTACGCAACTGTGCCCAGCGGGAATATCTGGACGCTGCCGAAGAAGGAGATAAGCCCGGCGGTATCGCTTACGGCGTTTGAGCAGAATTTTGCTTCGTGGCTGAGTTCCTGCACAGACCGGGAGACTTTCTCGAAATACAGCAGAAATATCGGCGATCTGCTGGAGGTGTTCGCGTTCAGGAGCTCCGCCGAGAACGCCCGGCTGAGCGCGCTGATGAGCGGCGTCATGAAAGAGATGTTCAGTGCGAAGAATGTAGCTCTTGTGCTGTCACTGACCTATCTGAAGCCCGGCAGCGAGAAATACGAATCGGCACTTGAAATTCTTACCGGGACTTTCGTAAATGCCCTTGACAAGACAGGGCGCGGCAATGTGCTGACAGAAGATGAATTCGATTCGCTGAAACACTCCGTGCCGAATGTCATACGATTCGCGCTGCCGCTGATAAAGGAGGACCTTGCCGGCGAGCACAGCCTTGAGAGGTTCGGTACAATTGTCGGAAATCTCGGAACCATAATAACCGAACACTATCTCCAGAATATATTCATGCTTGTGAAGAGAACGGATCCGTACTATACGGAGGAAGGCGGGCCTGACGATGTCGCCGGTGAAGGAACATTTTACGACGCCACCGATGCTCTGCATAATCATCTGCGCGCAGAGATAGTGACAGAGGACGAGGAACTCCTTGATGCAGTGCTTACGGATGAAGAACGCCGCGAATACGGAAACGGCGCAAATGTAATGATAAAGCTCGCGGCTGCGGAAGGCTCCCTGCGCACCGCAGACAGAGAAGCTCTGAAAAACTCGTTGGCCGTTATAGGCAGCGGCGCAGCGGTGGGAACTTATACGAGCCTGTCCTTGTCAAAGAAAGTCGGCAATACGGTTCGCAGACGCACGGACAGGACCCTTGCTCCCGTCAGCATCAGGATAAAGCTGCCGCGGACGCTTATGAACAGTGACAGAACGGTCATAAGAGAATTTGACGTTATATCGCTGCACGGCGGCAGTGCAGACATTCTCCGCAGCGAGTTCGACGCAGCCTCCGGTACGCTGGGATTTGAAACCGACAGCTTTTCGCTGTGCGTGCTGGTCATGCGTGACCGGCCTGCCGTAAATGATGATACCGATCCTAATCCGACAACGGGTGAAAGTTTTTAAAGCACTGCCTGTGCAGTGCTTTTTTCGTTGTTGACATCGAAGTAAAAAAGTGCTATAATCAATACAGTATTTTTTTGAAAGGAAGTATCCGTTATGAAAATAGAGACCCAGTGCCTCCACGAAGGCTACACACCGAAAAACTCCGAACCGAGAGTAGTGCCGATAGTGCAGAGCACCACATACCTTTACAAATCCACCGATGAGGTGGCTGCCGTATTTGACGATCCGACAAAGAGCCTTATTTATTCGCGTTTCGCCAACCCGACCACCGATGCGGTCGAGAAGAAGATAGCTGCTCTCGAAGGCGGCGCTGCCGCTATGTGCACATCGTCCGGTCAGGCTGCTTCGCTGCTGAGCGTTCTTAATATCTGCGAAGCAGGCGACAGCTTCATCTCTTCGACCGCTATCTACGGCGGCACTATCAATCTTTTCGGCACAACTCTGAAAAAGCTGGGCATCGAGTGCATATTCGTTGATCCGGACTGCACGCCCGAGGAACTGGACGCGGCATTCAAGGACAACACAAAGCTGGTATTCGGCGAGACTATCGCAAACCCGGCTCTTACGGTGCTCGACATCGAGAAATTCGCCAAGGCTGCGCACGCACACGGCGTTCCGCTTATCGTGGACAACACATTCGCTACGCCCATACTCTGCCGCCCGTTTGAATGGGGCGCTGATATCGTCGTTCATTCCACTTCAAAATACATGGACGGACATGCTGTACAGGTCGGCGGCGTCATCGTTGATTCCGGCAAGTTCGACTGGGCTGCAAGCGGCAAGTTCCCGTGCATGACGGAACCCGACGAGAGCTATCACGGACTTGTTTACACAGAAAAGTATCCCTTCGCTCCGTACATAGTCAAGGCGAGAATGCAGCTTATGAGAGATTTCGGCTGCTATCCGGCGGCGAATTCCTCGTTCCTGCTGAATCTCGGTCTTGAAACTCTCGCAGTGAGAATGAAGCAGTATGTAGAAAACGCAAAGGTAGTTGCGAAATACCTGTCGGAGAACGACAAGGTTGCTTCCGTATTCTATCCCGGACTTGAAGGCAACAAGTACTATCCGCTGGTGCAGAAGTATCTGCCTCTCGGAGCTTCCGGCGTTATCTCGTTCTCGATCAAGGGCGGCAGACCCAATGCCGTAAAATTCATGGACAGCCTGAAGCTGGCTTCCAACGAAGTACACGTTGCGGATATCCGCACATGCGTACTGCATCCGGCTTCCGCAACTCACCGTCAGCTTACCGAGGAACAGCTTGTCGCTGCAGGCATCGACGGCGGAATGATAAGATTCTCTGTCGGACTTGAAAACATCGACGATATACTTGCCGATCTTGAGCAGGCTTTTGCCGCTGTCTGAATATGGGATATAGATTCTACGGGAACGAAAGCGCTCCTGTAAAGCCGATAAATGAGAAATATTCCGCGATACGCGACCAACGTCATCTTTACGATATACTGTCGGATATCTGGTGTGAATACACCTGCGCCCCGAGGCTCCGTGCCGGCTGGAGCAAGGAAGACCGAACCCGTGGTCAGTGCTCGATAACCGCGTTTCTTGTTCAGGACATATTCGGCGGCAAGGTCTATGGTATCCCGCGTGAAGGCGGAAATTTCCACTGCTATAACGTAGTGGGCGACAGCCTTTTTGACCTGACGAGCGAGCAGTTCGGCGATGAAGTGCTTTGCTATGAGGGTAACCCCGAGCAGTTCCGGGAAATCCATTTCGCCAAAACGGAAAAGCGTGAGCGTTATGAGTACCTGAAAGCCGAGCTGGAGAAGGCAATCGCGCCTGAGTAAGCAGAGAGCCGCCGCTCCCAATCCGTATGTTACATTCAGCGAATATCAAGTCTGTACCTCGCAGCCGTCAGTTCTGTTCAGTAGTCGCTAACGCTCGAGAACGGGAACAAGAGTCGCTTGCGCTCGAGTATGACGCCCTTTAAAAAGGGCTTGGCCTAAACTTAAAACGCTTCGCCTTGCAGATTCGGCAGGTAGTGCGTTTACTCCGGACTGCGAGGCACAGTCTATAAAAATAAGAATTTTACAGACGGATTGGGGGCGGCGGCTCGCCGCCGGTTTGACTGCGTGGGTACCCCGCCGCCTTGCAGATTCGGTAAGTAGTACCCCTTTTCAAGGTAAATTAACTGCAAACATAAAAATATCTGCTCCTATTAACTGACAATAGGAGCAGATTTCTTTTTAATTTAATAACGAAGTGGTTTAAGTTTTTTGGGAGGGGGTCCGGGGGAACCCTTTTGTTCACAAAAGGGTTCCCCCGGCTCGAGCGTCAGCGACCTCACGAATGCAAGCGGACTTATCTGGACTTACCGCTGTCGTCGACGTGTTCGTCCTTGACGTAATCACGGGACAGCTCACCGAAGGACTCGGCCACCTTACGCACTTCGTCGCCTGCTGCGAGGAAAGCTTCGGCAACCAGCGGGTCGAAGTGGACTCCGGCTCCTTCGCGGATAATGTCACAGGCCTGTTCGTAGGAGAACGGTGCTTTATAGCTTCGTTTGGAGACAAGGGCATCGAATACATCCGCCACTGCCATTATGCGCGCCGAAAGCGGTATCTCCTCGCCGCGCAAACCTGTCGGATAGCCCTTGCCATTCCATTTTTCGTGATGATAGTAGGAAACATTCTTCGCTTCCTGCATATAATCAGATTCCGGAACAAAGGCTATCACCTGCTCTATGATGTCCCTGCCGTAGGTCGCATGCGCCTGCATTATCAGAAACTCATCATCAGTCAGACGTCCGGGCTTATTGAGTATCGCATCCGATACCTTGATCTTGCCGATATCATGCATAGGCGCAATATTACCCACGTTCTCGACAAACTCATCGGTCAGCTCATCGGCATAGAAGCCCATTTCCCTCATTTTCCGCATTATTATGCGGGTATATGCCGCAGTCTTGCGGACATGGTCGCCTGTGTTCTTGTCACGGCTCTCGACCAGGTCTGCCAGAACGAGTATCAGCGCGTTCTGCATCTTGGCTATCGTTTCGTTCTTATGTCTGATATCCTCGACCTGACGAACACTTGTGGTACCCATTTCGACTACCGCATTGTAAAGGTTCTCAATCTCGTCGCCTGTGCGTATGCCGAGCCCCGCGATCTTGTCCACATTGGCATTGAGCTGTGCATCGTCACTGGTGTATGCGAATTTGCTGACCACCATGGACATGGAATTCACCGGTGTCACGATATGATGCTCCACAACCCAGAGGACTACCGCGAATATTACCACGAAGAAAAGCAGGTAAAGCGATATCATTCCGGCTATGAAGTTGCGCTGATAATCGCCGATCTCATACATAGAGACCTCGGCGGCAGCATGAGCGACAACTTTTCCGCTGCTGTCCAGGATCGGCTTGTAGACGGTCAGCAGCCAGCCGAATTCCTTTTCGTCGGATATGATGGGCTCTATTTCCTCACCCTCGATCAGAGCAAATTCATAGGGTTTGATGTAGGAATCAAGAGTCACAATGTCTCCGGGCTTTCCGGCAGGAACATCGGGATCTTCGAGATCGAATACGACGTGTCCTCCGTCAGGCTGTATCCTGTATACAAATATGAACCGTATGTCATCGTCACTGCTGCGCAGATCGTACAGGCGCTTTTCGGTCTCGGCGTAGTCCGGTGCAGCCGCTCCCTTTTCAAGGAATTCATCGATCCTGTCGCCGTCCACGATACCGGCGGCAACATTGGCTACTCCGTTCACCAGCTTCTTCTGCTGCTCGATCGACACGTTATTGAAAAGCACGAAGCTGATTGCTGTGGCGACCGTTCCGAGAAGAACGAGTGCTGTGATTATAAGGCTCATTATTTTGGTACGCACGGATATCACGCGGCAGCGCACAGCTTTGACCTCGTCGGAGGTCTCCTTGTCCAACGGTGCTTGCAGCATTCCGTCAAAGCGCAGCTTCTCCTTGATCTTTTCAGGGATAAGTGCCTTGACGATAAGGACTATCGCTGTGGTGATGGCCTTGTCCAGAGCGTCCATAAGCAGGTTTCCGAAGAGCTGCGAGACCATCTGGTTGCGCAGACCCGCATCGCGCAGCGCCGAACCGAAGGATTCGCTCTCAAAGGAAAGTCCGTCCAGCAGCCATGGGAGCAGAGTGCCGAGGCCTCCGCCCAGCAGTGTGAGAATAAGCACATAAAGCAGAACTTTCAGAGGCTTTCTGATCGTCAGCCAGCCCTTGCTCTCGAAGAACGCTGACACTGCCGCAATAAGAACTGTGATAATGCCGTAGTATATCGATGTCGGGTCGGTGAGACAATTGACGATATTCGTCATGAACCCGGCAAGTATGCCGGGGATGTACCCGCCCAGCACCGCTGCAAGTATCGAGCCGACATTGTCAAGGTACAGCGGCAGGTTCAGATTGCTTACCATCGTGAAAAGCAGGTAATTTATGCCGAAACCCGCAAATATGAGCGCAGCCATGATAAGCCTGTTACGTCTGCGCTTAATGGTATATTGCTGTATTTGTTCGTTAGTCATAATTCCCGTAAACCTCGGTCTTTATGTATTTTGTCCTATGCTCCTGAGGAAATCGCCGCCATGGAGTCTTAACTGCTCCTTCATCTCGTCATCGCTTATTACGGTGATGCGGCCGGCGTCGTACTCGGAATCTATCCATTCCTTGATCTTCGCGACGAACGGCTCCTTCTTGCTGACAGCTTTGTCGGGAGGCAGACGGTAGTAGTTGTTTATCCAGCAGGCAATGCCCGCGAGACCGGACACGTTGCTGACCGCAACAAGCGGCGGTCTGTCAAGTATCTTCTCGGTATCGAAGATATTGTATATCTCCGGGTCTTTCAGAAGCCCGTCCGCGTGTATGCCGGCGCGGGTGAGATTGAAGCTGCGGCCTACAAACGGTGTCATGGGGGGCAGGTCATAATTCGTCTCCTTTACGATGTAGTCCGCGATCTCGGTGATGACACGGGGTTCCATGCCGCCGAAGTCACCGCGGAGCTGGGCGTATTCAAACACCATGGCTTCCAGAGGCACATTACCGGTACGTTCGCCTATGCCGAGCAGCGAGCAGTTGACCGCCTGTGCGCCGTAAAGCCATGCGGTGGAAGCATTTACCACGCCCTTGTAGAAGTCGTTGTGGCCGTGCCATTCCAGCATTTCGCAAGGTACGTCAGCGTAATGCTGCAAGCCGTAGATGATGCCGGACACACTTCTCGGCAGCGCTACGCCGGGATACGGAACGCCGTAGCCCATAGTGTCGCAGGCTCTTATTTTTATCGGTATGCCGCTCTCGCGGGAAAGCTTCATCAGTTCTGCCGCAAAAGGCACTACGAAGCCGTAGAAATCGGCTCTCGTGATATCTTCGAAATGACAGCGCGGCCGCAGACCTGCCTCGATAGCATCAGACACGATGCCGATATACTTGTCGAGCGCCTGCTTACGGGTAAGACCCATTTTATTGAAAATATGATAGTCTGAGCAGCTTACAAGTATGCCTGTTTCCTTGATGCCGATATCACGGACAAGGGCAAAGTCGGATTTGGTGGCGCGTATCCATGTTGTTATCTCCGGGAATTCGTAGCCAAGCTCCATACACTGTTCAAGTGCTTTTCTGTCCTTTTCGGAATAAACAAAGAATTCGGTCTGTCTGATTATGCCGTTGGGGCCGCCGAGCTTATGGAGCAGTTTATAGATATGTACCATCTGCTCGGTGCTGTAAGGAGCGCGGGACTGCTGACCGTCACGGAACGATGTGTCCGTGATGTAGATATTCTCGGGCATATTCATCGGCACGCGGCGGTAGTTGTAGGCTATCTTCGGCACTTCTGTGTACGGAAACAGCTCGCGGAAAAGTTCGGGTTTTTCCACGTCCTGTAGCTCGTACATATAGGGGTCACGCTCAAGGAGATTACTTTTGTTACTGAGTTTGATGTCGGACATTGTCTGCTTTCTTCTTTCTTTTTGTTATTTATTTAAACCACTTCTGGTTCACTGCTGTTTATCCGTATGTTACATTCAGCAACAGACGGGTTCTGCTCCGCAGTCCTTACCAAGCGTACTCATTGCCCGGTCTGCAAGGCAAAGCGACTACTTATTATCGTTCTCAAACGGCTGACTGTTAATTTGCAGCCACAGCTCAACTGCGGCGCACTCGGTGGAGCGCTTACCCGCATCTATGGCACTGGCGGCTAATGCGCGGCGGCCAACTTCGTATTTCCCGAGGTCGGTGCCGCCCATACACGGAGAGGTCACGATTACCGGCATTGTCCTTGCGAGTCCGGAAATAACGGCCGTTATACCATTATCGGGCAGGCCTCCGGCGCCGTAGGTCTCGATGACGATGCCTGCTTTGTTCTCCGCAGGCGCAGAGATATCGGGGCCGTCGGAGAAAGGCGTGAGCCGCACCACAGCCGGCAGTCTGCCGCCATGCTCCGGGAAGGCATACCGCTTATCCGGCACAAAGCCCGCGTAACTGCGGAATGCGTCTTTATCCGTGCTGCTGACCTTGACGATATCGGCACCGCCGATGACGCGTCCGGCAAAGGCGAGATATACGCCTTTGTAATTGCCGGAAGCGGCTGTGTGCATTGCGAACTCTATATTCGTCTGCGCATCACTGCCTTCGGCATCCGACGGGAGCATCGAACCTGTGAGTATCACAGGCTTGTCCGTATCCAGCGTGAACGCCAGCACCGCGCCTGTATAGGCCATGGTATCCGTGCCGTGCAGTATCACTATACCGTCAAAGTCACGGACATTCTCTGTCACCGCGCTGTAAAGTTTCTGCCAGTGCATAGGCGTCACGTCGGTGCTGTCTATGGAATAAAGATCGAGTATCGATATTCCGACTCCCCCGATATCAGGTATCAGCTTATCGCCGGAAAGCGCCGGAACGATTCCCGAGCCGTGGTCGATGCCTGCTATCGTGCCGCCCGTGGTTATAATGAGCAGTTTCTTCATCTGAACAGCTCCCCGTCAAAGTACTTTTCCTGGAATTCCACCTTGGCAGCTATTTCTTCATCTGTATAATCCCTGCCGTCCGCGGAGACTATCCATTTGTCCTCGACGTCGTTGTATCTGTGCCATACGGCGATGACCTTTCCCGTGAATTCGTTCACAGGCTCGTCAACGCCCAGCAGGTATATGTCCTGCTCGGCACCGTCTCCGGCGAATACGCCGTCAACGTATCCGTAATTAACGGTATATACCATGCCCGGGAATCGCGGATGTGCGCTGCCCAGAGGCCGGTCTATCCTGCCGCTTACAGTTTTCCCGATCACACCGGAAAAGTCTGGCTCGACAAGCTCCTTTTCGGCGTCGGCTTCTATGAACCAATGCACACCGGAGCCGTTGTAGAGCTTTGTCTTCATTGTATAGATATGAGAGAGCCGGTTTACCCGGAACCCACGCATGAGCTCATCTATCAGGGCTTCATCAGCAAAAAAGTGCGGTATGCCGTCCTCGACGCCGCCCACGAATCGCCGGGTATTTTCGTCTATCCACGGAAAGTCCGACCCGGTGTAGACCCAGCCGCTCTTTGAACACAGATCGAAGTATATCTCACCGCCTGGACGCAGCACGCGCCTTATCTCCGACATGGCTTTTCTTATGCCCTCGGTATCTGTGTGCGACAGAACGTGGTACGAATATATACAGTCAAATGCATTGTCCGCAAATGGCAGTGAAGTCATATCACCTATTACCGCACGGAAATCCGCGCCGTTCTTCTTCTGCCACTCACGCAGATGCTTCACGCCGTATTCCGACAGATCGATAGCCGTAACTTTAAAGCCGTGTGCATCGAAGAATATGGAATGCCGTCCCAGCCCGCAGCCGAGATCGAGCAGTCTTTTCCTTCCCTCACCGCGCCATTTCGCGGCGTAGTAGTAGCTGTCCTCCGACGGTCTCAGCCATGTTTCCTGTTCGGCTGCCGCCCAGTCCCATTCTTTTGATTCAACCATTTCAGTATTCCTTATGTTTTAGTTTGCCTGATATAATCAAGTGCTTTTATGTATTCTTCCTCACTGTACAGAGTGTTCAGCGCTTCAAGCAGCCCCTTTGAGGAAATGCGCTCCGGCAGTTTCAGATGCCTGCACAGTTCGCGCCGGAGCTCCGAGCTGTTTTCGCCCCCCGAGAGCCCGTCATCGACAAGTCTTTGTCTGTCCGCCCACGGTGCGCGAATCTCACTGCCCGGTGTCACGCCGGCTTCGGCAAAGGCTTTCAGCAGCGTTTCGCGGTCTATACCCTCAACGCCCAGCTTACCCTCTTTCGAAGGCTTGTCCTTGCGGCGTTCCTTGCCGAAAACATCCGGAATATATGCGTTTATTATCTTCGCCGACCCGCCGAGACGGCTTTTCAGCATATTCCGTATCTGAAAGCCTGCGCCGTCGCTGTCGGTAAGTATTATCACGCCGGTCTCATGCGCGTACTTCCGGATAAGCGCCATTTTCTGCTTATTCCGATAGATCGCGAAACCGCCCGTAGTGATAATAATGCCGTCGATGAAGTTCGAGAGCTTTATTTTATCATACTTGCCCTCAACTATTACAGGCATCGCGAGCTTTATCTTTTCTTCCGAGCCGCTCATTGTGCAGCACCTTTCCGCAGACCGAATATCCTTACCACGCTTTCCTCGATGACTGTCTGTGGGTCAACGGGGCTGGATTTCAGTTTTATATCGGCTTCGGAGAGCACCTCAACGGATTTCCGCAGATATCCGAGATCGAGGTTTGCAGCCGCCGGGTATATCTTGTTGGCGAATACCCACGCTTTTCCGCCGAAGCAGCCGAACATCGGCGCCGCGGCTTGTCCGCTTATGCCGTCGGATTTTGCGAGCCGTGCGCAGTACATATCGAGAAATGCCGATGACAGGGCGCCCATGATGCTGACAGCTTCCTGCTGCTGCAAAAACAGCTCGTCTATGATACGGAACGCTTCGGCATGTCTGCCGCGGTTCACCGCATCCGCGAGTTCGAATATTCCCGCAGTGAGCTGCCTGGGAACAAGGGTCTCTATCTCGGCGCGGGTGATCTTTCCGCCCTTGCCGACATAGCTCATCAGCTTTGACATCTCGTCGCTGGCAGACATCATCTGACCGCCGGTACGCTCCGCTAAGAACAGCGCGTCGTCCGGGGATATGACTATACCTTCCTTCGCAGCCTTCTTCACGCAGAGCTCCGCGATTTTCGGAGGCTTCATCTGCTCGACTGCGCAGCGTATGCCATGCTTGTCCACAGCATCAAGGAACTTTTTAGTCTTTGCCTTCATGCCCTTTTCCTCTATATCGAGATCAGGGCTGTAAAACACGAGTATAGTAGTTTCCGGCACATCGGACACGATGTCAAGATAACGCTTTGCCGTGTCGGCATCGCATTTCTCAGGGTCAAAATCCTTGACCAGCACGGTCTTCCTGTCGGCAAATACCGGCAGGGCTTCCACAAAATCTGTAAGCATATCGGGATCGGGAACGTCACTCAACCGCTGAAGATTGAAGTCGTCGGCGTCCGCACCTACGGACTTTTCGACTATCCTGTCAGCGTACATTGAAATGAGCATTGGCTCTTTGCCGTATATGAAATACAGATTTCCTAACTTTCCCGCCTTGATGTCGGCGGAAAGTATGTCCTCTTTTATCTTCATTTATCGCGGTACACTCCCACTCGCTCTTTTCTCCGGGAGCTTTCCGGATACTGCCTTTTCCTTTTCCGGCATCTTTGTACTTTCCTTCCTCTATGAAGTCAGAGAAGCTTTCCCCCGAGTTTTTCTATCATCAGATATCCTACCTTGTAGACATCGCCGCAGCCGAATGTGATTACAAGATCGCCGCTTTCCGCGTTCTGCACCACATAGTCAGCGACTTCTTCAAATGTCGGGAACCACACTGCCCCCTCTATCTTCGCGGCAAGATCCTTCGAGTATATATTATAGGTATTCTTCTCACGGCTGCCCATTATTTCGGTCAGTACTACCCTGTCCGCGATTTTCAGAGCCTCAGCAAACTCATTCAGCAGCGTGGCCGTGCGGGAATAGGTGAAAGGCTGATGCACTGCCCAGACACGTCTGAAATCCATAGCTTTTGCGGTTTCGAGCAGCGACTTCACTTCTGTCGGGTGATGCGCGTAGTCGTCAACGAACGTGATGCCGTTCACCTCGGACAGCTTCTCGAAGCGCCGCACAGCCCCGTGAAACTCTGCAAGGCCTTTTACAGCCGATCCGAACCGGCAGCCGTTCTCAACAGCCGCCGCTATCGCTGCCACAGCATTCAGCACGTTATGGCTTCCGGGCACCTTTATAGCAGCGGTGCCGAGCTTTTCGTCACCGTGCCATACCTCGAACTCGGTGTTGAAATCACTTATTTTCCGTATATTCGCAGGATACCAGTCATTTCCGCTGTCCCAGCCGAATGTCACGAGCCGGGCTTTGGTAACGGCTGCACTCACGGCTTCGACAGTGTTGGCGTCGTCGCCGTTATATACTATCAGCTTCGTGGTCATGGAGCAGAACTTCGTGAATGAACGCTTCATATTCTCCATGGTCTTGAAATAATCGAGATGGTCGCAGTCAATATTCAGCACCACTGCCGTGTCGGGATATAGCTTCAGAAAAGTATCCACGAACTCACAGGCTTCGCAGACCATAGTGTCGCTGGTGCCGCACAGACCGCTGCCGCCGATCGCCTTGAGCTTGCCGCCGATAACAGCCGACAGATCGTTTCCGTCAGCAAGGAATATGTGCGTGAGCATCGAGGTCGTGGTGGTCTTGCCATGAGTTCCGCATACACATACCGCGTTGTCATACATACTTGTTATCAGTCCCAGCAGTACGGAGCGCTCAATAACCGGAACCCCGCTGGCCTTCGCCGCGATGAGCTCCGGGTTGTCTGCCATTATAGCCGCGGTGTGAACGATGAGATCGGCGCCTTCGATATTCTCGGCGCGCTGCCCCATGTACACGGGTATCCCCATGTTCCGGACGGCTTTCAGAGTCTCGGTCTCATTGTTGTCCGAGCCCGTCAGGTAGTAGCCCTGCTTATGCAGTATCTGCGCCAGCGGATACATTCCGCTGCCGCCGATGCCTATAAAATGTATGTGTTTCTTGCCCTTGAGAAAATTTTCCATTTCTGTCGCTTCGCTCGAGATGTCGCTTGCGCTTGAGTTGCCTCCGGCGGCCAGCCCTTTTAAAAAAGGGCTGGACCCTAAAACAAACCGCTCCGCCTTGCAGATCCGTTACGAACTACTCCTTTTGTATTATTTATGTAATGATTATTCACTGAACAGCTTTTCTTATTCCGTATATTTCACCCGATACCGGATAAAATATGATTGACAAGACCGGAAGGAAGGTATCATTATGAACATAAGCGATATTCGGATAAGAAAAGTAATGCCGGACGGACGGCTCAAAGCCGTGGTCTCCATGACTGTTGACAATGCCGTGGCTGTACACGATATAAAGATAGTACAGGGTGACGAAAGAGTATTCGTGGCAATGCCCAGCCGCCGCGACGAATCGGGTGTATTCCGCGATATTATCCACCCCATAAGCCCCGAAGCCCGCAGTGAGATAGAAGCCGCCGTGATATCGGCTTATGAGCGCTATCTGTCAGCCCAGACCCAGCAGCCGGGAAGCCTTTAACAGCGCGAGCTGCGTCTTTGCGTCCTCGATCTCGCCGTTCATCACCATTTCAACAGCTTTATCGAACGGCACAGTGAACGCTTCAAGGAATTCATCCTCGTCGAGTTTCTGCTTATCCTTGTGCAGGCCCTTGGCGAGATACATATGAATAACCTCGCTGTCATAGGCCGGAGTCGGATACAGGCAGCCGAGGTATGTGAATTCGTCGGCAGTGTTGCCGGTCTCCTCCCTCAGTTCACGCTTGCCGCATTCGAGGTGGCTCTCGCCCCATTCGAGCTTGCCCGCCGGTATCTCGGTAAGAACTTTCTGATGCGGGTATCTGAACTGCCGCACCATATAGACTTCGTTATTCTCCGTAAGCGCGACTATGCACACGCCGCCCGGGTGTCTGACCACGTCGCGGCCGGCTGTTTTTCCGTTTTCAAGCAGCGCCGTGTCGCTGTAAACGTCGATCACCGTACCCTTGAATTTCAGCTCGCTGTTTATCGTCTTTTCCGTAAGCTGCATTTTTCTTTTGTCCTTTCGGTATCTTTTAATAAATGACTGCCCCATACTTCCCTGCCGTGCGTTTGAGCTCGTCGGGATCTATGAGGCTGGTGCCGTCGATGAGGGCGCGTCCCTGGTAGAGCATCACGGCGAGCTTCATCGCTATCTCGTCGTCGCCGCTGAACATCACCGGCAGAGTCGCCATGTGAGCGTTGTCTGCAAAGTCGAGGGCATCGTCCGGCGAATTGACCTGTATCTTGAGCACGTCATAGCCGCCCTGCTCACAGACCGCAATAAGATCCTCCCCCATTCCGGCGTTGCATTCTATCGGGTCGGATATCTCGGTGGTGTCATGTTCGAGGAAGAAGGCCGAGCGCTCATTGGCAAGCATCAGCGAATCCTCGGTCTCCACAGAAACAGAGTCGTACTTCTTCGCGGAGACTATATTCTGAAATCTCGTATGACATTCGTCATTCAGACCCATGAACACATCGGTGCCCAGATTCAGCAGTTCAAGAAGCGTGCTGTCGTCTAAGGAGCCGCTCTTCGGACGCACCGCCAGCGGGATACGCGCGAAGGATCTCAGGCGCCTTACGCCGTCGGTGAGCGTTTCCGGATCGTCGGAGGATATCCCGAAGCACAGGACTCCGAGACTCTGCATGACAATAAGCGCTGCGTCGGCAGGAAGCTCCTGCTCGGTTTTAAGGTCTGCATCCACTTCGATCATCGTGTAAACCGGCTTCCCGAGCTTGCGGCATTCCAGCACCGCCGCCCTCAGGTCGGACATCATCGTCATGCCTTCCAGTATAAAGCACGCGCTGTCCTCCGGCAGTGCCTTTATCTTTTCTTTGTACGCTGCTTTCAGTTCCGTGAAGGACATATCTCCGTAGGGTATCGTCATTTCACCGACCGGGGTGACTGCTGCGAAATTATCCGTGTTCACTGCCACAGGTCGCCAATTGTCGTCTGTCATTTCTTTTCCTTTCAGCTAAGATGGTTTTCGTTGCGCAAAACGCTGTTCCGATTTATCATTGTCAGGCTTTATATCTGCTCCATGCCCGCCGGAGTTCCCGGTTACTGTCAGCGGAACGCAGCCGCTCACATCTTCTCGGGTGCTTCGACTTTCAGGAGATCCAACAGATTCCTGATCACGGTCCTGACCGCCGCGCAGAGTGCGAGGCGCGACATCATGACGGGCTCTTCCTCGCCCTTTATCTTGCAGCTGTCATAGAACTTATGGAAGAGCTGCGCCAGTTCGTAGGAATAGCGTGTTATCTTCGACGGATCATAGGCCTTCGCGGCCTCGTTTATGGTATCCGGCAGAGCGGCGAGCTGTCTTATAACGGCAAGCTCCGCCTCTTCGGTATATGTCAGTTTATCCGCTTTCACGTCCCCGAGGGTCACGCCGTCTTCTGCCAGTTTTCCGATAAGGCGGCAGATGCGCGCATGAGCGTACTGAACATAGAAAACGGGGTTCTTCGAGCTTTCCTCCACAGCGAGGTCAAGATCGAACTCAAGGTGTGTATCGGGATCACGGAGATTGAAGAAGAATCTCGCTGCGTCCATAGGTATCTCATCAAGCAGTGTCGCCAGCGTGATAGCCTTGCCGGAGCGCTTTGAGAGCTTGACGGTCTCGCCGTTTCTCACAAGGCGCACCATCTGCATTATCACGATATCCAGCTTATCCGCATCAACGCCGAGGGCAGTCATTGCGGCTTTCATTCTTGCGATGTAGCCGTGGTGATCGGCACCGAGAATGTCTATCGCCTTGTCGAAGCCTCGTGTCACCAGCTTATTGTAATGATATGCGATATCCGGCACGAAATATGTCGGGACGCCGTTCGCACGGACAAGCACTCTGTCCTGATCGTCACCGAAGTCGGTAGCCCTGAACCACAGCGCGCCGTCCTGCTCATAAGTGACGCCCTTTGCTTTCAGCATCTCCACGACTTCCGCCACCTTGCCGCTCTCATGTAGACTGCTCTCGCGGAACCATGTGTCGTATTTGATACGGTATTTCAGCAGATCGGTCTCAAGGCCTTTGATATTGATCGGCAGCGCGTAATCGACGAGGGCTTTTCTGCGCTCTTCTTCGGATACGTTCATATATTTGTCGCCGTAGATGTCCGCGAAGGCTTTCGCGTGGTCTATGATGTCCTGACCGTGATAGCTGTCTTCGGGCATCTCCTCAGTGCTGCCGAAGATCTGCTTGTAGCGTATGTCAAGGCTGAGCCCGAATTTATTTACCTGATTTCCCGCATCGTTGATGTAGAATTCGCGCTCGGTCTTATATCCTGCATAATCCAGCAGTGAAGCGAGGCAGTCGCCTATAGCGCCGCCGCGGGCGTTTCCTATGTGCATGGGGCCTGTGGGATTTGCGGAAACGAACTCTACCAGTACACGTTTCCCCTGTCCGAGTTCAGTCCTGCCATATCTTTCGCCCTGTGAGAGCACCGTTTCAACGGTCTCACCGAACCACAGGGGCTTCAGGAAGAAATTGATGAATCCGGGTCCGGCGACCTCGATACGCCCGAACAGCGTACCGTCGAGTATGGCGGCTTCTGCAATAAGACCTGCGATCTCACGCGGATTCCTGCGGAAGGTCTTTGCGGAAACGAGCGCCGCGTTGCACGAAAAATCGCCGTGGGAGCTGTCTGCAGGCTGCTCCACCGTAAACGGCGGCAGCGGCTCGGCCGGGAGCTTCCCTTCGGCGGTCAGCCTTCCGAGGGCATTCATAACTGTCTCTCTTACTTCGTTCCTTGCTTTTTCTGTCATGTTCATTTTACGGATTATCCTTTTCTGTATTTATTGTTGTTTTTTCAGATATCTGTTCTTTTGACAAGTATCTCCATTTCGTTTTCGGACAGGAAATCGGAGTTTATGTCTATGCTGTACTTGAACCAGAGCCTCCCGCCGCCCTCGCCGAGGGTGTTCTGTATGTCAAACGTGTTTATGCCCATTGTAAAATCGCCGTAAGGCGTGCCGTAGATGCTGTGGTGTTTGACGCTCTTCTCGATGTTGAATGAAGAAGCCGCAGGGCCGGTGCGCTCAATGAGAACCTTTTCGCCTTCGGTGCTTATCTTCACCGAGCAGCCCTCATAGCCTATGCCCTCCGCTTCGTCGTAGGCGATCACACAGCCTTCTTCACCGAAGCCGTATTTCCCCACTGTGAAGAACTCCACTTTATCTTCGCCGTCTTCAGTCCTTGCGATACTTGTTATATTCAGATCGACCGGTACCATATCCATAATCCGCGCCCTGACGGGTACGGCTCCTTTCAATTCATATATCTATATCCGTTGCAAGACTTATGAGCTTGTTTACGGTATCGGAGTAGGAATAGCCGCTCTCCTTCATAAGTATCGGAAGCACGCTTTCGGGAGTGTAACCGGGTATCGTTGCTATGCGGCGCAGCATCACGCGGTTATCCGCGAGCCTGAACGACATCTTGCAGCAGCCCTTGTAGTTGAGGCAGAGGAATGCTTTCTTTGCCGCCTGCTCAATGGAGCGGCGCTGGGTATAGGTGAGTTCGGGATCGACGATAAACTTCGCGGTATAGGCAACCGCGGGGTTGTCCGACGGGGTCTTAATGATCTCGCCCAACGCGGATATCTCCACATTGTACGAACTGCCCATTACCACACACTCTATCGTCCTGCCTTCAAGGTCTTCCTCGACAATGACGGTATGGTGATGTGAGAATGCTATCTTGGCGGCCTTCTTCATCTCCTCTGTGTTGGTGGCTATATTAGCGCCGATAGATGACGAGCAGCTCGTCGCGGAAACGAACACGGGATAACTTATCTCACGCTCGATCTCTTCTATCTTCGTATCCAGCAGGTCTATCTCACTGCGTTCAAGGAGAGCGTACTTCGGTACATCGAGTCCGACCGTCGAGAGCAAGACATGGGTGAGCGCCTTATCCATGCAGTAAACGGCAGTCTCCGGATTGCACTCAACGTATGGTATCTTCGACAGCTTCAGAAGACCCTGTATCCTGCCGTCTTCGCCGTACTTGCCGTGCAGCGCCGACATCACCGCATCAACGCGCTTGAATGCCGTCGTGCCGTCCGCCATTATCGTGATTATGCCCGCGTGCAGCGGATCCGGGCTGATTATCGCGGAGCAGCAGTCTCCGGATTCTTCCCATGTTCCGTCGGATATCTCCTCATAATCCCCGGGGAAATAGAGCCATCGACCTGCGCGTGTTATGCCTATCGGCGTCACGTCATACTTGTCGGGAGAGAGCCCTTTCAGCAGACAGTATGCCGATCTCAGGGAAAGTTTGTGATCCTTTGTCGCGCCGCCGAACAGCACCGCTATCCTTACCTTTGCCATTTTGTACTCCTTCCGGGCTTCCTGCCCGCGAATATACTATATCTATAATATTATATCACAAAAATCCCGCTATTTCAATAGCAATTTGAAATTTGTTCCGTTTTACGGTCACAAAAAGCGAAATTTTACCGTCCGCAAGTTACGATTTATGGTAAAAATGCATAAAATTCCGAAAAGGGTATTAACATAACATCAAAAAAGTGCTATAATATATTCTGTATAATTGTCTGTCCCCAAAAGAAAGGGTATTTTTATGAGCGAAAACAACAAGAAAATCAAATATGTGAAGATAGACGAAGAAGACGATATGCCCGAATCCGAGCCCATTCAGGACAAGTCGGCGAAGAAAAAGGAAGCCATAGAAAGCTACTACCGCCTTCACCACACTTCGGTCTGGCACAAGATCGGGGGCGTGATACGCTTCTTCGGCACCATACTGCTGAGCGTCATAATGATCGTGATCATCACAATGTGCATAGTCGCGGTGGCTCTTACTGTCTATATCATGCAGTTCGCGGAGAGCAGCTTCGACGTAGATCTGACAAACGTGGAGCTTTCGTATTCGAGTTTTGTCTACGCCAAGGACTCGAAAGGCGAGGACGTCCTGCTTAAACAGGTCAGCGGCGATGACAGCCGCATCTGGGTAGAGATCGAGGATATCCCGCAGCACACCATAGACGCTTTCACTGCCGTCGAGGATCAGCGTTTCTTCGAGCATAACGGCGTTGACTGGAAGCGTACCCTCAACGTTACCGTAAAAGCGATCTTCAGCAGCGGTACACAGGGCGGTTCTACCATAACCCAGCAGCTCGTCCGCAACATCACCCAGGATGACGAAGTCACAATGGGACGAAAGCTGCGCGAGATATTCCGTGCGCTGTCCCTTGAGAACAAGTACACAAAGTACGACATACTCGAGAGTTACCTGAACCGTATAGGATTCGGCGGCACTGCCAACGGCATCGGAACAGCGGCTTACTACTATTTCGGCAAGACCGTTGATCAGCTCACCATAGCCGAAAGCGCCATGCTGGCGGGCGTAGTCCGTTCGCCTCACAACTACAACCCCTACGTCAACCTCCACAACTCAAAGGTGCGTGAGGAATATGCTCTCCAGTGTATGTACGAACAGGGCTACATCAGCACCGACGAATACGAGGCGGCTCTGGCGGAGAAGATAAAGTTCCGCCGGCCGATAAAGGGCACATACTACGGCTACACCGATATGCGCTACAACGACTACTACGGCATAATCACCGAAGACAGCAAGAACGAGGGCGACCTCTACTACAAGAACGTGCCGTGGGAGGATGTGCTGGGCGAGGACTCCTCACTGGCCTATAAATGGAACGGCTCCTACACCGTTTCACAGGACTGGTACACCGACGCGGCCCTCGACCAGATAGTAACCGACCTCGCCGCGAAGCTGGGAATATCGTACAGCGACGCATTCGACGAATTCCGCAGCGGCGGCTATACCGCATACCTGAACGTGAACATGGATATGCAGAAACGCCTCGGAGAGCTGTTTGAAGACCCGTCCACCTGCCTTAAATCCTGGGATCCCAATCTCCCCGCGGACAGTAAGAATCTCATACAGGGCGCGTTCTGCATCATGGACTACCGCGGCAACGTACTCGCAGTCGCGGGCGGTATCGGCGAAAAACCCGGCGACAACTGCTTCAACCGTGCTTCACAGGCTGTCAGCGCCATAGGCTCGACTATCAAGCCCATTGACAACTACTCGGTGGCGATCGACCGCAATCTCATAACCTACTCTACCCTGCTGAAAGACAGCTCGGGACGTATGCGCGCGTCGAACTTCGGCACGGGCAAATTCGATGCCGACAGCGGCTACGACGAAGTGACCGACACCTACCGCTGGCCGCACAACTATCAGGAAGCGGGCTTCGGTACGGGCAACTACTACCCTGCGTGGTACGCCGTGCAGAAGTCGATGAACACCATAGCCGCCCGCGTTATGCAGAAGGTCGGGCTTGTCGAAGCGTTCAATCACCTCCAGAACAACCTCGGATTCTCGCATCTTGACAGCGTGAATGATATAGCTTATGCTCCGCTCGCTACGGGCGCGCTCACCAACGGCGCCACCCTGACGGAGCTCACCGCGGCTTATCAGGTAATGGGCAACGGCGGTATGTATTACAAACCCTATTACTACTCGCGTGTCTATGACAGCAAGGGCGTTGTGGTTCTCGAACAGGATACCACCGGCAAGCGCGCCATAGGCTCCGATTCCGCGTGGATAACCAACAGAATGATGCTCAAAGTCGTTCAGGACGACTACGGCACCGGTAAAAACGCCAAGCTCGGCGCCGTCGAAGTAGTCGGCAAGACCGGTACTGCCAACGATATGTCGAACCTGCTCTTCGCAGGTCTCACGCCGCAGTACGTCGCCTGCTACCGAATCGCTTACGACGACAACCACGAGATAAAGTCCGATGACGGCTGGCGCACCATGGCTCTTGTATGGCACGATGTAATGGTGAATTTCGTCGATACCGAGACCGAGCAGAAGTTCACTCCCGATCCGAGTACCGTAGAGCTCCCATACTGCACGGATACAGGACTTCTCGCTACCTCGAAATGCCCGAGCACGATGATCGGATATTACCGCAAAGAAAATATCCCGACATGGTGCGATTCGCGCCACGACGGTCTCTACTGGGCCGAGCATGACGAGACCTCGATACCGATCTACGAGTAAGGCCGCTCGCGCTCGAGTTGGTCGCTTCGCTCGAGACCGGGAGAAACCCTTTTGTGAACAAAAGGGTTTCCCCCGGACCCCCTTCACACGGCACGATGCCGTGGTAGGTTCGCCAAAAGCAGCGCACGACGCGCCGCAACCAAGCGAACCGAAAAAAACTTTCAAACACTTCGCTTTTTACCCGAAAGCTATCAGCACCTTTCTTAAAACAGCTTTGACCGCTTTGAATTATTCAAGGCGGTTTTTTGTTGATTATGCTATAAAAACAGAGCTTTGATTGTATATATTGCCGAATTTTCTTGAAACGCGGCAAATTGCGGCGCTTTGGATTGTTATAACTTACAGAGGACCCTCAGAAATGCGAAAGGAGGCGGGCAGATGAACGCCGATGAACTCGACCGCTGTATGCGCGCTTACTACAAATGCGTGTACGGTATGGCGCTGTGCCGCTGCAAAAGCCCCGCGGACGCCGATGATATCGCGCAGGACGTGTTCTTAAAGCTGTTCCTGTACGAAGGCACTTTCGACAGCGAGCCGCAGCTCAAAGCATGGCTCATGCGCTGTACGGTCAACCACAGCATAAATCTCGTCAAATCGGGCTGGCACAGACTTTCCCGCCCGCTCGACGATGCCGCTGAAATACCCGCGCCCGTGCTCGACGGAGAAAGCGGCACGCTCCTTCCGCTGATACTTAAACTCGGCAGAAACAACCGCACCGCGCTGTATCTCTACTACTACGAACGGTACACGGTCGAAGAGACCGCGCGGATAACGGGTGTGAGCGTCACCGCGGTACGCTCGCGACTCGCTCGCGGTCGGCAGCAGTTAAAGAAACTTATCGAGAGTGAAAGGAACAAAGAAAATGGACTTTGAGGAAATATTCAATAAAGCTTTTAAAAATATCACGGTAAAATATCCCTGTTCCGATCATGAAACGGCATTCAGAAATGTCACGGAAAGGGCTGAAAAAATGAAAAACAAGGTAAATAAAACGAGCCGCGCGCTCTATATCATAGGCGGCTTCGCGGCAGGCGCGGCGGTGATATGCGCGGGCGCCTTCGGACTGAAATTCCTCGCCGAGAACGGCGGGCTCAAGGGCCCCGATGTTTCGGGCGGCGCGGGGTATCATGAGGATGTGACCGGGCCCGCGGAAACAACGGCGGAAGCTGTGAACAAGGAAGTCACCGAAACGACCGCAGAGGAGACCGAGACTGTTACCGAGCCCGGTGGGGATATATTGGAAGCTGTCGGCGATGTGCTCGAGTTCAGCGATATGACCATAACTATCGAAAGCGTCGAGTTCGACGGACAGTTCATAAGAGCTGAGTTCAGCGAGGAATATCACGGCGACCCCGGCACTCAGCCCGATCATCGTATCTGGCTGAATAAGAACGACATTACAAGCACGAACGAATTTCCGTATGTTTACGATATTGAGGATGACACAGACCCTCATATCCACCGCACCGGCAGATATATCTTGATCGAGCCGGGTCAGACTGTGAAACTCAGTTTCGGCTACTCTTCCGGTATCGGCGATGACCCGGTCGAATATCTCGGAAATTATACTCTGACGGGCATAAATACCGACGGCCTATTCTATGTAGTAAAGGACGACAGCAAAGATACTTCCGTTACCGTTTCGCAGTTCGGAGCTATCATACAGTGTCCGCTGGACTACGCGAAAGAGGATAGCTTCTCCGTCAGCGTAAGATACCGCGACGGCTCGGAGACTAAACTCGCCGAGCGCGACACATACCCGCGCGCTGAACTTCCGGAAGGAATACTTTACAGAGACTTTTATTGGTTCTACAGCGACTTCGGGATAGGAACGACCTGCCTTATCTCGCTTGATGCGCGTCCGATAAATGTTGCGAACATCTCGGGCGTGATAATAAACGGCGAACAGATAGGCACCGACCCGGACGCCGAGCGCGAAACGAGCATCGGGATAAGTTTCAATAAATGGGTAATAAACGATATTTTCGAGTTCTCCTACTATATCGACGGCGAGCTGCAGGAGGATATGACCGAAACGCGCGATATGTCCGAGGAACATAACATTGTGTGGAACGTGAAGGGCAAGGGCGTACACAACTATGCTATCTATATAAAGAACACCGAAAACGGCGCTGTGGGAAAAATGCTCGATATGATCATCGACTTCTCGAAGGACCCGCCCGAGAAACAGATAAACAATGGAACCATGAACGCGAGGGTATTCCGTGAGATCATGAATATGAGCGAGGACGAGAACGTCCCCGAACCCATAATATCCGCCGGGTGAAAATATCGCCGAAAAATCTCTGCTCCCGTCATAATTTGGCGGGAGTAGAATTTTTATGCTCCGTGCGGTTGGAATTTGGTGAATTTGACGTATTGAAACAAGCCCCGAAAGATGTTATAATAGTAATACTTTCACTCTTTCAAGGAGAGCATATTTGAAAAAATCGATCACAGCAGACGAAGCAGCTACGAAGAGCAAAGTACGCAGCGTGCTTCTGAAAGCACATCTCAATGATATAGGACTGTACCTTTCGAGCTTCGGAAGATACATCATACTTATGATAGTCGGTCTCGCCAGACGTATGGGCAGAGGCATAGCGGAGCTTGGCCGTTTTGCGTGGAGCCGCTCCGGGAAGCTCACCTCCGCAGTGATGAAGAAGATCGGCTATTTTCTCGTGCTGCTGGTTTCTCCCGTCGTCGGCGTAGTCCACGCATTCAAAAGAGCACGCAAGGATATAGGCTCCAGCATGAAGAAAAAAGGGTTCGGCGCCGCAGTGAAAAGCTCGCTCATCCACTTCCGGAACTTCCTGTTCGGCAGCAACGGCATCGCAGTCACGGTGTTCAATATCGCGGCTCCGATAGTCTGCGTCGTATTCCTGTTCAACATCGTTTCCTATGCTTCAAACCTCAATTACTGCGTAAGACTCACGGTCAACGGCAAGACACTCGGCTACATCGAAAACGAGCAGGTCTACTATGACGCCGACGAGATCCTCAAAGAGCGTATCAATTATCTCGGAAGCGACGAAAATATCAGTCTCGAGCCTACCTTTGCGATAGAGCTTTCAGACGGCTCGGAACCGCTGACAAAATATCAGGTCGCGGACCTTATCCTCGAATACTCCGGTGTAAGCGTCGAATACGCTTACGGCTTCTTCCTCAACGGCGTGTTCCAGGGAGCGGTGCCCGACAACCAGCCGATACGCGATGCTTTGCAGAGCCTCATGGACAAATATCAGGCCGCACATCCGGGCGCCGAGATAACATTCCGCGACACTCTCGAATACGAGACTGCCGGTCTGTATCTCTCGGGAAGTATAATCGACACAAACTGGCTCGTTTCGCAGCTTACCAGCATCAAGGCGAACGCGGGCTACTACATAGCCACTGCCGAGGACACGGTCGACACGGTAGCAGAGAACACCGGACTCACAGTTCGCCAGCTCGACCTGTTCAATACGGGCTTCTCCGAGAACGGGCCGCATGAAGGACAGCGAATAAAGATAAGGGACGAGATACCGTTCCTGTCCGTCAATGTTTCCGTCGTCGAGGAATATGATGTCGAAGTAGCATACAGCACCGAATACTACTCTGACGACACCCTGTATTCCGGTGTAACGAGGATCACCACCGAAGGCGCGAACGGAGTCAACCACCTCACTGCCAACGTCACATACGTCAACAATATCGAAGTCAGCCGCCGCATCACCAGTGCCAAGGTCATCTCCGCACCTGTGACCGAGCGCATAGCCAACGGTACCAAGACTCCGCCGGAGCAGTATTCGGCCGCCGACGCAGGCTACGGCAAGTTCATCTGGCCTATGGAGGTCGGAAAGAGCCGCATAAGCGAATACACCGTCTGGGACGGCGGTTACCCCGGACATTACGGAATAGACATTACCGCATATTACGGCGCTCCGATCTACGCCGGCGCCAGCGGTACCGTAATACACTCCGGAAACAATTACGGATACGGTCTCTGTGTCATCATCGACCACGGCAACGGTCTGCAGACTCTTTACGGACACTGCAGCGCTCTCAGCGTGTCGGTAGGCGAACAGGTCATCCAGGGTCAGCTCATAGCCTACGAAGGCAGTACCGGCATCGTTACCGGACCGCATATGCATTTCGAGGTAAGAAGCGGCGCCGTAAAACTCAACCCGATAGACTATCTCGAACACGTTTATTGATATCAGGCCATTCCCCGCAGTCTTTTCTGCGGGGAACTTTCTTTCACTTTATTTTGAAAAAGTATTGACTTTTCGACTTTCGTGTGATAAACTATAAATGCAGTAATATAATCAACTGCAAAAGCACAGTTTGACAGGATAATGAAAGGAAAGGCATCATGAAAAAACGTCAGATCAATTACGATAACCGTGAATTCCTTTATAAAGCAATACTCCAGCTCAAAACAATAGAGGAATGCGAGGCTTTCTTCGAAGATCTCTGCACAGTCCAGGAACTCGCTTCGATCTCACAGCGCCTTGTGGTCGCCAAGTACCTCACCGAGGACAAGGTGTATGCGGACATCGTTGAGATAACCAGCGCCAGCACCGCTACGATAAGCCGTGTCAACCGGACTCTCCAGACCGGCAAGGACGGTTACAGCAAGGTATTCGAGCGCCTCAAGGAACAGGGCGATATGTAATGAGCTACGATGCTTTCGCAAAATACTATGACGTACTTACAGAGAATATAGACTATGATGAGCTTGCCGCGTATTACGACAAGCTCAATCTGCGGTATGGCGGAAAACGCGGCATACTGCTGGATCTCGCCTGCGGCACAGGCAGTAT
>JAEEGL011078209.1_pt1 | contig 29813 bp, 20 predicted proteins | sample 9134231 | NCBI WGS metagenome assembly JAEEGL01 (sample SAMN16246548, study PRJNA631951) | gut metagenome | biome: gut microbiome; feature: rumen; material: fiber-attached | host: Bos | place: Iran: Karaj | collected 2018-10
GAAGCCCGCGGACACGGGTGACGACACCGCCAATACCGGCGACGACGCTGCCACCGGCGACGACGCCTCTGCCGGCGGCGACGATGCTGGCGACGATGCCGGCGACGATGCCGCCGCGGGGTACGACTACTCCAAGCCCTACACCATCGTATGGTTCATGGGCGGCACCGCGCAGACAGATGCGACCATGGTCAACGAGGCTCTTGCTGAGTACATCAACGAGAAGTACGGCATGAACCTGACCCTGGACATCACCCAGACCCCGTGGGGCGACCTGGGCCAGAAGATGAACGCCGTGTTCACCGGCGGCGAGAAATGGGACCTCTGCTACACTTCCTCCTGGTCCAATGACTACGTCTCCGCCCGCGGCAACGGCGCCTATCTCGCCATCGACGAGCTGCTGCCCGTGCACGCGCCCAACCTCTACGAGTACGTCGGCCAGTACTGGGCTTCCGTGACCACAGACGGGAAGATCTGGGCAGTTCCGAATATCCAGATCGAGTGCTCTCTGGCGTATTGCTGCACCCCCACGCATTGGGTCGAGATGTACAACGAGGCCAATCCTGACAACCAGATCACCCAGGAGAGCACCAACCTCGCCCGCGATCTGAACGACTACTTCTACTGGATCAAGGAGAACGTCATTGACGCCGGCGAAACTCTGAATGGCGTGAACCCGAAGTATGTGCTCCGCCGCGGCACCGATGCTCTGGCGATGGCGTACCTCGTTGAGGGGATCAGCAACAGCACCTACTTCCAGTATGGCGACGAGACCTGCACAGTCCACGATGTCTTCTGGTTCGAGGACTATATGGATGACTACGCGCTGATGAACCGCTGGTACAACGACGGTCTCATCCAGTCCGACATCATGACCGCTGACTTCGCGAATTCGGATCTGGCGAGCCTGCTGTGGATCACCAACATGCACGAGACCTTCAAGCCCGGCGAGGACGCCAACCTGGCCGCTTACTGGAATCTGCCGGTAGACGAGCTCACGGTCTTCAACTTCGGTGAATCCTGGGCCTCCACCAGCAGCGTCATCGCGACGCTGACCGCCCTGAACGCAAACTGCGAGGATCCCGGCATCGTACTGAAGTTCCTTGACATCATCAACACGGATCCCGAGGCCTTCAACTACCTCTGCTTCGGTGTCCCCGGCTATCACTACACCCTGGACGAGAACGGCTGCGTCATCCCGTCCGAGGAGAACACCGGCTACGATCCCAACTGCGACTGGGCGTTCGGCAACCAGTTCATCGCCCATCCGCGGCAGGGCCAGAGTCCTGATGTGTGGGTCGAGACCATGGCCATGAACCAGGCAGCGCACGTCTCCAGCGCCATGGGCTGGGTGGCGGATTCTTCTAATGTCGCGACTCAGGTGGCGAACATTTCGGCGGTTCGTGACGAGTATGACCCGTTCTGGTCCGGAGCCGTCCCCGGCACTCCGGAGGACTGGGACGCCTACGTGCAGAACTTCCATGATGCGCTGTATGCCGCCGGCCTGCAGGATGTCATCGACGAATATCAGGGCCAGGTTGATGCCTGGAAGGCGGCCAACGGCTGAGCATCCGGTACTGAACGGAACGGCTTTTCCCTCATCCGGGAAACTCGTCTTTGACAAACTAATACTGAATAGCATATGAACAGACTAGAACCCCCGCTTTTTCCGAAAGCGGGGGTTCTGTCAGGTAAGGTCGATTCGAATCCAGACAGAGTACCGGAACAGGATCAAGAAAGGGGGACGTGACTATGAGGGCATTGCTGATATCAGATCTGGAAGGGATCACCGGCGTAGATTCCATCGATATGATCTTCGATCAGGGCGAGGGCTACCGCAGGGCCTGCGAGCTCCTGACCGGAGATGTGAACACCGCTGTTGAAAGCCTACTGGACGAAGGCGTACAGGAGTGTTTCGTAGTGGACGGCCATGGCGGGGGAAAGAATCTCATTCCCGAGCTGCTCAGCCCGCGCGTCAATATCCTGCAAGGCAATGAATGGAACGATTTTATTCGCGAGAAAAAGGTGGACTTTCTCGGCGGGATCGGCTATCATGCAATGGCAGGGGCTCCGAACGCCTTCCTAGATCACACGCAGAGTTCCAGAGAATGGTTCTCCTTTGAGATCAACGGACGCCCTTCCGGGGAACTGGCCCAGGGCGCCGCATTCGCCGGTGCGTATGATATTCCCACTCTGCTGGTGACCGGCGACGTCGCCGTGTGCGAGGAGGCACGCTATCTCCTGGGGGACATCGCTGTGGCGCCGGTAAAATACGCGCTGGGACGCAACCGCGCCGCCTGTCTCCCGGATCCGGAAGCCCGCGCCTTGATCCGCAATGCTGCGCGGCGTGCGGTACATCTGGTAGGCAAGGTCCGCCCCCTGAAGATCGGTCTGCCGGCAGAGCTGACTTTCGTTTTCCAGCGTACGGATTACTGCGAGAACAACGTCAATGAGGGTAATGAGCGCATTGGTCCCCGAACGTTGCGGAAACGTGTGGAGCAGATCCGCTCGTATTATGACTTTATGCCATAAGTATGCCAGTATTCCCGCTGCACTTATATCGACATATCAGACACTGAAACAAGGAGTGAAACAGATATGGCAAAGCTGAAGATCGGCGTATTCGGCGCACATCGCGGAAAGACCATGATGGACCAGCTCTACGGGCATCCAGATGCAGAGCTCGTGGCGGTATGCGACAAGTACGTTCCCGCTCTGGAAGAGGTCCGGAAGATCGCAGAAGAGCACGGCGTGACCGTAGCCCTGTACGAGAGATTCGAGGACTTCATCCGCCACGACATGGACGCGGTGGTCCTGGCGAATTACGCCAATGAGCACGCAGTCTTCGCGGTCAAGTGCCTGGAAGCGGGAAAACATGTGATGAGCGAAGTGCTTCCCTGCGAGACCATGGCCCAGGCCGTGCAGCTCATCGAGACGGTGGAGCGAACCGGCCTCGTGTACACCTACGCGGAGAACGACTGCTATATGGACCGCACTTTCGAGATGTGGCGGCGGTACAAGGCCGGCGAGATCGGCACCGCGGTCTACGGCGAGGGCGAGTACGTTCATGACTGCGCTTCCATCTGGCCTCAGATTACCTACGGCGAGCGGGATCACTGGCGCAACCGCCTGCACCCCTTTTTCTACTGCACCCATTCCCTCGGGCCTCTGATGGCCATGACGGGACTGCAGCCGGTGCGCGTCACGGGCCTCCGCACGCCGGTCCAGGAGGAGTCTCTCCGCGAGGGACTCGGCGCCGGGATCACAGGCGTGGAGATGGTCCAGATGGAGAACGGCGCACTCTTCAAGAGCATCCACGGCCACCTAAAACGGGAGCCGGCAAGCATCAACTATGAGCTCTACGGCACCAAGGGGTGCATGGAGACCCAGCGCTTCGGCGAGGAGAACCTCAATGTGTGGAAGGAGGGCGACAAGGCCTGCCAGGGCACGCTGGAGACCTACATTCCCGAGAAGTTCGTAGAGAAGGAGATGGCGTCCCGGGAGGGCGGCCACGGCGGCAGCGACTTCTACGCCACGCACTTCTTCATCCAGAAGATCCTGGGGCGTCCTCAGGGAGAATGGGCAATCGACGTGTACAAGGCGGTCTCGATGGGCATCTGCGGCATCCTGGCGTACCGCTCCTGTCTGCAGGGCGGCGTGCCGGTGGACGTGCCGGATCTGAGGGATCCCGCGCAGCGCGACGCCTTCCGGAACGACAACGCCTGCACGACCCCGGAAGTGGCCGGCGACCAGCTCCTGCCGAGGTTCCCGGAGCAGGACAAGTATCCCCGTGTCCCGGACGAGGTCTATGACCGGATCCGCCGGATGTGGGAAGCGGGCCAGCGCTATGAGAACCCGCAGCAGATGCGGGACTGACAGTGAAGGTCCTCCGTCACAGGATACGTATTTCCCGGGCGACCCGCCGGTTTCGGACGAATCGCCTCCGGCTGTCAACGGCAAGCGATTCGGCAGTGACAGCGTGACCCGACATAAAGCCGGAACTCCATCCATGGGGTTCTGGCTTTTTCGAAAGAACAGTTTGATCCCGATATGCGGATTTGGACGGATTCCTGTGCACTTCCGTTTCTTGATGACGGAGGAAAGGCATGCTATCATAGAGCCGCGGGTGTACGGAAGTTTTTCCGGCATATGGGATGAATGAAACAGACGCAGTATCAGAAAGGCGGGGGAGCATTCCATGAGCAGAACGGTCAGACTGGCAGCCCTTGGATGCGGGGGGCGCTGGCGTTCCCTGTGCGGCGTGTACGGGAAGATCCCGGGCGTGGAGATCGTGGCAGTATGCGATCTGTCAAGAGAAGCTGCGGAAGCGGCGGCGGCAATTCAGAAGGAAGAGATCGGCTATGCTCCCGAGGTGTTCGACTCCTATGAGCAGATGCGGCGGGAAGCAAAATACGACGCGATCCACATCACCTCTGATCCGGACGTTCAGGTCGATTATGCCGTGGAGGAAATGGACCGGGGCATCCACGTGATGACCGAGGTCCCGGCCGCATATACCATAGAGCAGTGCAGGCGGCTGGTTGACGCCGTGGAAAAGAACGGCGTGAAGTATCAGCTGGCGGAGCAGACGCGCTACTGGCACTTTATCCGCATCTGGCGAGAGATGGCGGAGCGCGGGGATTTCGGAAGGATCTTCTATGCCGAGGGCGAGTATCTGCATTATGAGAAGAAATGGGACTTCTTCCGGAACAAGGCGACAAGCGAGAGGGTGTGGACGAACGACCCCTCATACCACCAGGACCCCGCGTACGAGAGGACCTGGCGGTACAGGGCATTTATGGATCCGATCTGGTATCTTCCGCATGAACTCTCTCCGCTCCTGTCCATCACCGGCGGCAGGATCGAACGGGTATCCTGCCTCGGCACCAGAAGGGGGGACTCCTTCACGGAGGGGTTCGACGTACGGGATCTGGAGTGTGCGCTGATGTACAATTCCAACGACATCCTCTTCAGCCTCCGCGCGGGATTCACCGCCCCGTATGGTCCCAAAAAGGAGACTGGTGCCCACTGGTATCAGATCAAGGGCACGAAGCAGTCGGTCGAGATCGCCCGCTCGACTCTCGACGAGGCGAAACTGTACAGGCCGGAGACCGGATGGGAACTGCACCCGGAATGGGGGACCGCGGATCCCGAGGCGGACGCTCTGTTCCGGGATGCGCCTCACGGAGGAGCGGACGCCTATCCCATGTACTACTTCGTCCGCTCGATCCTCCGGGATGAGGTTCCCCCTATGGACGTCTATCGTGCCGTCGAGACGGCCGCTCCTGCGATCCTTGCCGTACAGTCGGCAAAGCTCGGCGGCCTGGAGCTGGAAGTTCCCGACTTCCGCCCCGGCAAACGCTGATTTCGCTCTGACGAGGAGACGACTGCGTATGAAACTGTATTATCTGGAGAACAGGGAGACCTGGGAGGCAAGAAACCGCGCGGGAAAAGACTATACTCCGGCGTATCTCCGCGAAATGCTGTCCTCCATGGGGGTGTCCGGCACGCCCTGGGCGCCCGGCGACCCCATCGAGAGGGATGATATCCTCCTTGCGGGCGCCGAGACGGTCCCGGAACTTCCGGACTGCAGGCAGATCCTGTTCGGGACGAATGACGCAGGCGGGCAGGAAGCCGTCAGGAATTCCGGGATCACGGACGACTATGTGACAGCGGACGGCAGAAGACTTCATCTGTTCGTGCCGCTGCTCGACGCATACCCCGGCTGGGAGATCCTCCGGCGGACCGCGGACGGGAAGCCGGCGCTCACCCGCAGCGGAGACGTTTTCCGCTTCTGCTTCGATCTGCCCGCCTCGCTGTGGTACAGCGGCGACGGGATCTGCACGGGACACAGCCTGAGCGGCTTTTCGATCGGGAGGGTCCCGGATTCGCGCCCGCTTCCGGATACGATGGAGGGAACGCTTGCCTACAACGACTGCCTTTTGGAGGAAGTGGAGACTATCCTTCTGGGATGGGGAGTCCCGCTGCTGTACCGTCTGCCCCCGCTGGAGGGGGGAGAGATCCCCGATTTTGCGCTGCACTTCTCCGGGGATGACGATTGCACGTCGGCGGAATACAATCTGAACGCTGCGGGGATCATGCATCGCGCCGGATTCCCCTATCACATCAACGCGATGCCGCTGGGCGGGGATCACTTCATCTTTGACGGCCCCGCCCTGGAACAGTTGAGCAGCCTGGGGTGCGAAGTCGCGCTTCATACCGACTTCATCAACGACTCCGGCGTCATTGGCGGCGTGCCGTACAACCTTGAGAGCCAGAAGGCCCAGGTAGACCGGTTCGAGCAGACGTTTCGATACCGCCCCCTGACGAATTCGAATCATTATTTCGCCCAGGACGGGCCCGCGTGCGAGCGGCTCCGCTGGCTGAGCGCCTGCGGGATCGTCGGCGACAACAGCAAATTCGGCGAGATCAACGTGAGCGACATCGGAACAGGGGAGATGAATGCGTTCAATCTCTCCGGATTCTCTTTCGGCACGTCGTTCCCGAGGTATACGGCGGACGACGCGGAACACGGGAACCGGCACATCGACACGATGGAGGTCCCCATCAATTACTACGAGCCCCGGCTGGGCGGGCCTTACACCGATCCGGGCCGCATCACCGGCTACCTGGACGAGGCGGCCGAAGCCGGCCGTATCGCGCAGTTCTTCATTCATCCGCATTATTTCCAGCCGGAAAACCCGGACTCCGTCTACGTCGAGAATGTCCTCGCCCTGGTCTCGGACCATATCGCACGAAAGCGGTATCGGGTGCTGCGGACGACTACCGACCGGATTGCCCTGTTCTGGCGCGGCCGCCGTTCATCCTGGGCGGCAGAGTCCAGAGACGGGACGATATCGGTGCGGGCGGAGGTACCTCTCATCGTCAGGGTCCCCGCAGGCTCGTGTGTGGATCAGGTCCTCGTGAACGGGAAGCGGACGGAGGCCGTGCTCCGCGAGACCGGAGCCGGTGATGTCCGTCTGATCGTTCTGCCGTCCCCAGGAGAATACAGGATCCGGCTGCGGTAGATCCGCACCCGGACCCGGAACAGGAGCGAGGAGGTGCCACGATGAAACGCTATACGCTCTCGGGCAGGGAGGACCACCGGCTGATCTCACAGGAAGGCGTCAGGCAGTTCCGCTATCCCCTGAGGTTCTCCCACAACGCGATCTGGGACAGCAACGCCGGTCCGGACGGGAAGCTGTATTACGGCCTCGCGACGGAGATCGCGACCGCGGGGTATGTCCGCCTGTGCAGGTACGACTATCGGACCAACGAGACGGAGGAACTGTTCCGGGCGGAGGATGTGATCCTCCCCCTTGACCGTGCGATCCGGGCGAGCAAGTTCCATTCTTCCATCTGCTTCATGCCGGACGGGCGCATGATCATGACGACGCACACCACGGACAAGAGCCCGAGACACCCGACCTGGATGCCGATCGCGTATTACCACCACCTCTGGGACGGGTTCGCCGGCGGCAGCATCCTCATCTATGACCCCCGGACCGGCAGGGCGGAGAACATCGGGATCCCCGTTCCCCACGAGAGCATCTACGGCGCGGTCTATGAGCCTGCGCACGACGCGCTTTTCTTCTGGGGGATGCTCCGCGGTCATCTGTACAGGTTCAGTCTGAAGGACCGCAGGACGCTGGATCTTGGGAAATGCTCCGAGACCTATTCGTTCCGCCTGGTGCTCGGTCCCGACGGGAACATCTACTCCGCGTCGAGGACCGGACACGTCTTCCGCGTCGACACGGAGACCCTGGAGATCCGGGACCTGCAGTATCAGCTCCGGCATGAGCCGTATGAATACACCACCTTCTACAACAACCTGTCGATCGCCCGGATTGGTCCCGACGGGCGCCTGTATATGGCGGGCATGTACAGCAGGGATCTGATCGCTCTGGATACGGAGACGGATACCTTCGAGGACCTCGGCCCGTACCTGACTACGGAACGGTACAGTTTCGATGAGAATCGGAACGGCGTCTTCGGCATGGACTTCGACAGCGAAGGGGTCCTGTGGTACGTCGTGACCGGACTGAACAACTACGAGTCGTATCTTGAACACGGGATCCCTGCATCCCTGTTCCGGTGGGACGTCGCCCGGGGCGGGAAGCCGGAGCATCTGGGGATCGTCGGGACGCCGGAGCGGGCCTGCGGGTGGAACAGCGAGGTCGTCATCACCGGGGACGACATTCTGTACGTCACCGGCTCCAACCACTCCCTGGACGGGCCGGATCTCACGGGGATCGACCTCAAGGTGTTCCGGAAGCACATGTATGAGCCCGGCCCCGTTCTGAAGGACCGGTACTTCGATCCCGAGGCTCCGGAGTACATCCGGTCCGCGCAGGAGATCCATCAGCAGGAAGCTCTCATGAACGCGAATCCGACGAGCGTAGGCCTGCCGGTGGACGGATCTCCCGTGCTGCTGTGGAGGGAACTGGCTCCGGATCACATTCCGGACAGCGCGGTCCGCAGCCTGGAGTGGACGGACAGCGATACGCTCTGCGGAATCTGCGGAAAAGACCGGTATTACGCCTTCACGATCCGGGACGGCAGGCTTTCGGAGCTCCGGGAAACGGATACTGTTCCGCAGCCTGCCGTTCTGGCAGACATTCCGGACCTTCCCTGGTATCCGGGCAGACAGTATCAGGCGGCGGCTTGTGCCGAAGCGGTCCTGCCGGACGGGCGGAGACTGGTCGGCACCCCTGACGGGATGCTGGCGCTGGTCTGCGGAGAGGATATCTACGCGCTGGGAGCTGTGTCCGTCAACGGGCCGATCCACTGCATGAGTGCAGCCCCGGACGGAACGGTCTACGGAGTGGCGGGGGACGAGATGGATATCGGCCTGCTGTTCTCCTGGGACGGGAAGCGGGGACTGAGGTGTCTCGGGCATATCGCCCAGGGATACGGCAGGACCATCGACGACGTTTTCTGCTGCACATACGTTACCGCCTGCGCCGTCAGCCCGGACGGGAAAAAGCTGGCCGTCGGAGCTACGGAACGCCTGGGGACCGTTGTGATCTACAGCCTGAGCTGAACTTCAGCGCCTTCAGGAGCGTGGCTGCCGGCCGGTAAGGAGGGCATCGATGAGATACGATGAGGATCGGTCCTGCGCGGAAACGACAGGCATCAGGGCCGCGGATTTCCTGCAGGAGAGCCGCAGTGACAGCGACGCGATTGATCTTGCGGTCGAAGAAGCGGAAAGGACCGGGATCCGATCCCTGCTGCTCGACGGCAGGACCTGGCTCCTGGACCGCGCCGTGGAAGTACCCTCCGACTTTCGCGTCATCGTGGACGGCGTCACGGTGAAGACCGCGGACAGCGTCTACGACAATCTGTTCCGCCCGAGAGGCGTGATCTGCCGCCCCGGGGATCCGTTCGGTTTTCCGGCGAGGATCGACGTCAGCCGTCAGATCCGGATCCGGGGGATCCACGGAGCCGTTCTGGAGGGGCCCGACGTGCATCCGCGGATGTGGAATCCCGTCGCCTGCGAAGAGCAGGATATGATCGGCGACATCTGGGGATGGCGCGGCTTCCTGATCCTGATGACCAGATGCATCGGGTTTGAGATCAGCGGATTCCGGGTCCGGAAAACGCGGACCTGGGCGATCTCCGTGGAGCGTTCTTCCGACGGCCTCATCCGGGATCTGGATTTCCAGACCACCTGCAGGAATGGCGACGGCGTCAATCTGCGGGTCGGCTGCAGCCGGATCCGGATCGAAAACATCAGCGGGAGCACGGCGGACGATACGGTCGCCGTGAACAGCGGGGCATCCCCGATGGAGTACCCGTTCAAACAGTATGTGTTTCCCCTGATCCCTTCCGACTATCTGCGCGGGGAGGGGGAACCGATCGAGGAAAGGTTCATCCACGACGTGGAGATCCGGGGGATCAGGACGAGGGACTACTGCCCGGCCGTCGCCTTTCTCTCCAACGCGGGGCATAAGATCACCCGGGTATCCATCCGGGACGTGTTTGACCTGAATCCTGTTTCCCGTCCCAGGCGGATCTACATGGTGGGCCTGTATTACACGGATTACGGCCCGGGTTTCCGGGAAGGGGACGTGTCAGAGATCTCCTTAGACCATGTGGTCTCCAATTCCGCGGAACAGGCGGTCATCTTCCGCCTGCCGGTCCGCGGCCTTTCGATCTCGCGCGTGACGCAGCGGTGTCCGGAGGGCGTCGTCCTGCTGGCTACGAAGGACAACTTATGCACCGCGCTGCCGGATTGCGTCTCTTCGTCCGGCAGGATGACCTCTTCTGCCGAGGACTGGACGTTTCGGGAAGAGGAGTGGCGGTTCCTGCCCTGTTTCAATCAGTAGGAACGGCGGGCCAGCAGCGGCGGGACTGACTCAGGATCCTTTCTCTTTTACAGCCGGGGAATTCCCGCAGTCTGTTTCCCTCCGGGATTCCCGTCCTTGACTTGCATCCGGGGGGATGGTAACATCAAGTCAGAATCTGACGGAGGTGGTATGGATGTTTGATATCCTGATCGGGACCGTCATCCCGGCGGACAAGGCCCCGGAAGTGATGGCCCAGCTGAATCCCAAAGGGTTTGAAAGCTATGAGCTGGATTTCAACGGCAGGCTTCCCAGAATGTTCGACGGCATGGAAGAACACGCGAAGGCGGTCCTGGACGCCGCGGACGGAAGGGTCGTCTCCGCCCTCGGATATTACGGCAATCCGCTTCTGGACACGGATTTCCGGAACAATCTCAGAAAACTGATCACGAAGGCGAAACTCTATCGTGCGCCGGTGGTCTCCACCTTTGCCGGAGGGGATCCCTCCCGGAGCGTTCCCGAGACGATCCCGCTCTTCAGGGAGGTCTTCACCGAACTCTGCTCCGTTGCCGAGGGCGAAGGGGTGAAGCTCGCCCTTGAGGGCTGCGGCGGCGGATGGAACGGCGGGAGCACCAACATCGCCTTCTGCCCCGCCGCCTGGGACCTGATCTTCGACGCCGTCCAGTCCCCGGCACTGACTCTGGAATGGGAGCCCGCGCACGCGGTGACGCGTCTGATGGACCCCGTGGCGCAGCTCCGGAAATACGCCGGAAGAGTCTCCCATATCCACGGGAAAGACGGCACGGTGAACTGGGATCTGATCCGGGAAAAGGGACTGGACGGCGGTTCGGAGCTCTTCTATGACCGCACCCCCGGCTTCGGAGATTCCAACTGGGCCGATTTCTTCACCATCCTGATCCGCGCGGGATTCACCGGCTCCTGCGATATCGAAGGATACCACGACCCCGTGCATTACGACGACATGGAATGGACGGCGCAGCTCACCGCGCTGGACTATCTCAGGCGCTGCCGCGGCGGCATCGAGTATTATCCCGGCCCGGAGGAATACCGGGGGTATCAGGGAAAGCGGAAACGGAGCTGAATACGAACGGGACGGAGTTTTCCCGTTCCCTAAGTGCGGCTTTGATACGGCAAAGGACACGGCGGGCTGCCGTGTCCTTTGCCGTAACTGTATGCAGGGGAGCGACGTCTGCGGATCACCTGCTGTACGCGGTATACCGACTTAAGAACTCACGAACGAACGCATCATCGTTCAGATGGGGATACATTCTGTATATCCGGTCGATTTCCTCTGCCTGGCCTTCGGATAAAACTTCATCGGGATCCAGACACCATATCCCCTTCAGGAGCCCCTGACGGCGCAGGATCTCGTGGATCCCGGGGATGCATCCCGCGAAACTGTGAGCGGCGTCAAAGATCGCAGCGTTTGCGTCTGTGATCTGTGCGCCGAGCGTAAGCAGTTCTGCCGCTGCGCCCTCTTTCCGGATCCGCTCGAACAGCTTTACGGCGGAACGCGTCCAGACGCACCAATGCCCCAGAAGCCCGCCGTCGATGCCTTTCGTGACGACGCTTCCGTCTTCCTTCGTGAAGCTGTACCTTGTGATCAGGTCGGGAACGATGTTGTCGTCGTTTCCCGTGTAGAGCGTGATCTCATCACACCTGGAAGAAAGCGCACAGGCCCGTACGACGTCGAGCGTATGATACCGGCTGAACGGCGCGATCTTGATCGCCGCAACGTTCCCGATCTCGCAGAATCGTTCCCAGAAAGAATATGTGAACACTCTGCCGCCGACGGACGGCTGAAGATAGAAGCCGATCACGGGCAGTACCTTTGATACCGCTTCCGCCCGTTCCAGCAGGTATTCCTCGTCCCTGTCGTTCAGGCCGCCGGGGCTCAGGAGAACGGCGTCAAATCCGTTCCTTTTCGCCGTTTCGGCCTCGACGGCCGCCTGTTCCGTTTTCCCGCAGACGCCGGAGACCTTTACGACCGCTCTGCCGGTCTCTTTTTCGTACCTGCCGATCTCATCGGAGACCGTCGAGATCACCGGTTCGAACAGTTCGTATTCGGGAAGCCGTATCTCGAACTGCGTGCTGTGAACAGCCGTCGCGATCCCGCCCGCACCCGCTTCCAGATAGTATCTCGTGATCAGCCTCTGCCGCTGCTCGTCAAAAAGCCTGTTTTCATCAAGCACGAGCGGCGTTGCGGGAATGACCGTTCCCGCCTTCAGCACTTTCAGCGCTTCGATATGTCTGTCCACTTCAGAAGCTTCCCTTTCTTTCCTCAAAATGGGTGGGTTTGCCGAGCGCCCTTCCGCCGTCCAGGATCCACTCTGCCTGCCAGCGTATCAGCGTCTTGACACTGACCAACGGTTCGCCGAACGCTTTCAGGGCCTCCGATGAATCCGAAAGAAGCGCGTCTGTTCCTTCCGTCCCTTCGAACACCGGCTCTTTTCCGAGGTATCTCCCCAGTTCAAGAGCGGCATTCCTCACAGAGACCGTTTCCGGCCCGGTGACGTTCAGGATCTTCGCAGGGGAGGAAGCATGCAGAAGCGAACGGATCGCCATTTCATTCGCGCTGCCCTGCCAGATGCAATTCAGGCAGGGAGTTGCAAGGCAGATCGGCTCATCCTTCATGATCCTGGCTGCCAGGTCATAAAGGACGCCGTAGCGAAGGTCGACGGCATAGTTCAGCCTGAAGATCAGCACCTTGGTACCGTACTGGTTCGCGGCATATTCGAATGCCCGCTCACGGGCAAGACAGCTCATCGCATATTCGCCTACGGGGCCGGCCTTATCGCTTTCCCTGCAGCCGCCGGAGGAGACCGGCACCATCGGATAGATATTGCCGGATGAGAACACGACGATATTGGATCTCCTGAATTTATCGGCCGCGAATGCGGGAAGCGTTGCGTTCATCGCCCATGTGAGCCATTCGGAACCGTCTGTGCCGAATTTTCTGCCGGCCATGAAGATGACATTGTCGGCTTCCGGCAGGGCATAGAGTTTTTCTTTATCCAGAAGATCGCAGCTGATCGTATCGACGTTGTTCCTGTTTAAAAGCTCCGCGGCTAACGGATCTGAGAAACGGGAAACGGCGGTTACTTTCTTTTCGACACCGGCCTTTTCAACGGCTTTCTTCGCGAGGACACAAAGTGTGGGCCCCATCTTGCCGCCTGCGCCGAGGATCATGATATCGCCTTTGATCTTTTTTACATCTTCAACCAAAGCGTTTGACGGGTCCGTCAGGAGCGCGTCAAGCTTTTCTTCCGTCCACATCATCGTCATCCTCCGTTTCTGAAGAATCCCGCCGATCCGGAAATCTCAGCCGGCAAAGCAGCGGAATGCCGCTTCGAGCCATTTGACGATCTCTCTGCCGTAGGAAGGAGCGGATATGCTGCTGTCTTTCCCCTGGATCATCTTTACGAACTCATTCAGCTGCTCTCCCATGATGTCATCCTCGCCCGGAATGTCGATACGTTCAAAGGGATCTGTCCCCTTTGCGATCCAGAGCGTGCTGCAGTGATCTATCTTCGCCGCGCCATCCGTGAAATAGAGATAATTCTCATATTGCTCCGGTGAATTGCAGCCGCTGTAGGTCAGCGCCGCGCTGCAGCCTCCCGAAAGACGGACCAGGACCTGAGCGGCCGCTTCTACGGAATCGTTCGTCAGGAGATTGCTGCCGTTGGCGTACACGCTGTCTATGGATAGACCGGTCATATACAGGATCTTGTCGAGCGTGTGGGCGCCGTAATTCATCAGGATACCGCCGCCGGCAAGTCTCTTGTCCAGGAACCATTTCGGACGGTTCGGGAAGTAGCTGACATTCCTTGTTTCCGTGATCAGGCAAAGCTTTCCGAGCTCGTTCCTTCTGATCACGTCCCTCATATATTTATGGCATTTGTAATATTTCTGCACATGTCCCACGGCAAGTGCGGTATGATTCGTTTCGCATGCCCGGATCATGGCGTCGCACTCCTCCACGCTGTTTGCCATCGGCTTTTCAACAAGTGTGGGAATGCGGTTGGACAGGAAGTAGACCGTTACTTCCTTATGCAGATAATGCGGCAGATTCAATATGACACCGTCTAGCTGCTCTTTTTCCCGCATCTCTTTATAGTCGGTGTAGACCGCCGCCTGCGTTCCGTCCGCGAGCGCTTTCGCTTTTTCTTCTACGACGTCACAGATCGCCGCGATCGTGCAGTCGGAACGGTTCATGAGCGCATCTTTATGACCGATGCCGATGGCCCCTGCTCCAACGATGCCGATACGAATCATATCTGTCCTCCGATCATGTTTATTTCTCAAAGCCATTTCCGTCCGCGTCTGCGTCTGACATGTGAGGATCGATCAAGGGATCCCGGCTGCCGGTCTCATGCCGCGGGCCGTGTCAGTTCTCCGGGACCAGAAGCTCCGCCCGGAAGCTCTTCGCCTCCGGCGGCAGCGTGAAGTCGATGCACCAGTACGGTCCGCGGGAGGGCGGAGCCTCCTCCGTCACCGCCGAGGCGGCCGCCGCTTCCGCGCCGGCCCGAAGCAGCGATTCCCCGATCCGGTATCCCTCCGCCGTCCGCTCCGGCCGGAGCTCGGTCACGAACCGCTCCGTGACGGGCTTCTCTCCCCCCGTCTCAAACTCCCAGGCGTCCTCCAGGATCACCCGGTCCTCCAGCGGCGTGAGACGCCGAAGGAGCGTTTTGAGCCCCGGTTCGTCGTAGGCCGCCGCCAGTTCCGTGGAAAACACTCCGTCCTTCCACTCCGTTGGCGCAACGGCGCCCCCGCCGACCCGCTGGTACTTCCCGTCCACGATGGGGACGCAGTGCCCCCGGGAGGAAACGTGGAAGTTCTCGTACCGCCGGGAAAAATACTCCTGCGTGCGCTCCCCGTCTCCGGGGTCCGTGAGATACTGCACGCCCTTCCGCGCCACCAGGAACGCCCCCAGGTCTGCCTGGAAGGGCGCGGTGTTCTCGCCGCCCTTGGCCGCGAAGCCGTAGCGTTTCCCGCACTTGACGAGCCAGCCCGTGTCCGGGAAGTATTCCGTGTGCTCCGGCACCGGCGCAGGATCCGGCGGCTCATGCCACAGGATCTCGCGGAGATACGCGCAGAAGGGATCGCAGTTGCACAGGACGACGGGCTTCGCCTCTCCCCGGGTGATGTCGTGCTCCGGCCAGCGCCTGCGGATATACCCGGCGAGATAGGAGACATAGTACTGCTCCATGTTGACGTCGTCGAAGGAGACGATGCTGCCGTGGCCAAGGGACATGCGGCTGTACCATCCTATGATGTTCCGCCACTTGTCTCCGGCCTCCTCCCACAGGCGGACACGTCCGTTCGTGGCCTCCTCCACCAGGTCCGAGAGCATGATGAGGCGGGAAATCCCGTATCCCCAGTATACCATGCCCTCGATGCAGACGCCGTCGTCCTTGTAGGCGTCAAAATATCCCCGGACGATGCGGCGCATCCTGGGGAGGAACTCCTCAAGCCGCTCCGGGCACAGAAAAAGGATCACCGAAGTCACGGCGTAGAGGCAGACCATCATCCAGTTGTTCCCACAGGTCTCCCATTCGTATGTGTTGTTCTCAAACCCCCGGAGCGTTCTCCGGGTGAGCTCCTTCCGGGCACGGGTCCTCACGTCTTCCGGGATCCGGTCTCCCAGGATCCCGCAGATCTCCGCGATCTGAGCGGCGGTCTCCCCGGCAAAGAGGTCGATGTCCTCCGCCGGGTCTCCGTGGAAGAAACAGACGTGTTCCGGGGGCGTCCAGGCGTACTCGTCCAGCGTGGCCCATACGGCGTCCACGGCCTTCTCCAGGTACCGCTCCTCCCCGGGATAGATCAGCGCCAGCAGCGCGGGAATGCCCGTCTGCATCCTGCGGCGCCGGTACGGAGTCCAGTAGGGGTCGTGGGAACCTGTCCGGAAGAACGCCTGGTACTCGCTGTACGTGGGCACGGCGATCTCTCCGGAGCATTCCGTCTCCCACAGCTTCATCAGCGTTTCCCGTACGCTGCGGTATTTCTCCTCTGTACGGACTTCCTCCCAGAATTCTGGATCCTTCGCCCGTTCCAGCATGTCAGATCTCCTCCTCCGCCGAGCGGCGGCGAGCCGCGCGCGTCGGCCTCATCATACCGTGTTGAACCGGATAAATCAAGGAGGCGAGGAGGTCACAGTTCCCCGCCGGTCCACCGGCGCCAGACGGCCTCGGCGGGCTTTCCCTGCAGGGTGAACCCCTTGTCCACGCCGGGCTGGGAGAAGCTCGTCGAGGATGGCCCCGCGGGCAGCCTCGTCGGTGTCCAGGGTGTCGTTGTACTCCCTGCACAGCCGGTGCGCCCGGATGCGCTCCTCCGCCATGTTCTCCGAGAACGGATCATAGATCTTCCCTGCAAGCATCTTCTCGTGTTCTGTCATATCTGCCTCCCGCTTCCTCTTTCAGCCATGCTTTTCCGGCGCCGTCGGCGGATCGTGTCCTGCCGGAAAGGATCCGCGACGGACACCCGGTCCGCCTCCCGAAGGTAGATCCTCCGGAAACTGTTCCTCATCATCGCCGTATCATGGTCCCGTCCGGACCGCGGTTTCGTCCGTCGCGACCAGACGCAGCACATCTCCGCCGGTGATCATGGTCCTATTATTTATTCCGTACGGATCCCGATTCCGCAAGTATCCGTGCTTCCTGAGACGTAAATGTGATCTCGGGAACGCTTCGGCCATGACGCGGAAGATCCCCGCGGGGCGCGCGCTTCCGAGACGCGGCGCATCTTTGATGATCGAGTGATGGAAGTTGAGTACAGCTCTCCTTTGCAGGAGGGAGCGGAAACCGTCAGCGCCCCTTGAAGCGCTTGCGGTACTGGGCGGGGGTGTATCCCGTGGTGTCCCGGAAGCACTGGATGAAATAATTGACCGTATTGAATGCGAGCTGCTCAGAGATGTCCCGAATGCACAGATCCGAGGATTCCAAAAGGACCCTGGCCCGTTCCACCTTGGCATAGCGGATGTAGCTGCTCAGGGACTGCCCGGTCTCCTTTTTGAACTTCTCCGTGAGGTAGTACTCGGTATAGCCCACCAGGGCTGCGAGATCCGCGGTGCGGATCCGCTGGTTCAGACTGAGCTCAATGTAGTCGCAGCACTTCTGCACCGCCCGGGAATAGCCGGGATTGCTGCGCAGGTAATGGACCCGGTAAATAAAGTCATGGTACATGGCATGCGCCAGAGCGGAAAGTTCTCCGGAATCCCGGCAGTCTTCCGCGGACTGGATGTAGGAGTCTCCAAGGGCGTAGGCCACCTCCGGGGAGAGGCCGCCCTCCATGGCGGCGCGGCTGACGAGAGTAGTGAAGACGACGATGCTGGTTTTCATCTGCCGCAGGGGATCCTGCCCCTGGACCGGCACACCGGAGCTGAGACGGACGCTTCCCTGGAAGGCACCGTAATAATTGATATCCCCGTCCCGTACCATTCGGAGCATCGCCCTCTCAGAGAGATAGACCTTATCCCGGTCCCGGGATCCGGCGTCCCCGGCTTCAAAGGCTTCCGGAGACCCGGACGGAGCGGTCAGGGCCACCAGTCCCAGCTGCTGGCCCGTCAAGGCGTTGTGGACCATCATGACATAGCGGCTGAAAATGGCGTAGGACATGACAGGCAGGACCGGGAGCAGGCGGATGAGCTCCGCTGCCCAGACGGCGTTCTCTCTGCTGAGGGTGAAAGGACGGAGCCCTGTGCGGACCTGGTATTCCGTTGGCTGGGAATAGAACACCGGCCCCACGGCGTAGATGAGCCTTCGGTCCCGCTCGGATTCATAACTCAGGGCCCACTGCATCCCGATAGGGGAGCCTATGATCCTGGGGCGGTTGTCCGTCTCGTCCAGAGCGTACTGCTGCAGTTTTTCCAGTCCGCCCAGGATCTCAAAGGTCTGCGCCAGCACTTCCCGTTCCGCCTCCGGGCAGGAGGTGGAGACGTACGTGCCGTCCTGCCGGTAGCACCAGACATAGAATTTCTCGTTTGCGGAGATGAGACTCTCCAGAAGCAGAAGCTCCTGCTCACACCGGGTGATCTCCGACTGCATGCCGCTGCCTCCTCCCGTGCCGGTTTACGGGATCCAGTATAGCATCCCGCCTGCCGGGATTACAAGGACAGGAACCTGAATAATTGTAATTTTTCCCGATTTTTTGGGTTTACGGCCCCGACGGCGATTTGTAAGATAGGGCACAGGGGGATCAGACCCGAATAATCAGGAAAAGAGGAGTTTCGTATGGCAAATCCGCGTCTTTCCCAGAGCGAGATCGACGGCGTGCAGTACCGTCGGGCAAAACTGTGGCAGATCATCCTGGTGGCCTGCAACGCTCTCAACGGTATGGCGTTCTACTCCATCATCAATCTTTCCGAGTACGTGGCGAACATCGGATTCGGCATCAAGGTGGCGTTGGTGGGCGGCCTGCTCACGGCCCTGCGCATCTTCGATGCCTTCACCGACCCGATCCTGGCTTTCGTGTACGACCGGTTCAACACCAGGTGGGGCAAGGTGCGGCCGCTGATGCTCCTGGGCTGGCTCATCCAGTCCGCGGGTCTTCTGGCGCTGTTCTGCTTCGTGTCCAGCAAGGGCTTCGGCGTATGGGCTTTCCTGGGGCTGAGCGCGGTGGTCTACATCGGCTACACCATGGTGAACATGACGGCCCAGACCCTGCCTGCTCTCATCACGAACGATCCCAAGCAGCGGCCGCAGGTGGGCGTGTGGTCCACGGCTCTCAACTATCTCGTGCCTATGGCCCTTATGATCGTCATCAACGTCATCCTGCTGCCCAGGTTCGGCACCCCCGCTCTGGATGAGTTCGGCGAGGTGATCCTCAACGACCAGGGAGAGATCGTCTATACCTACACCCAGGCCGTTCTGAGCATGGCCGCGTATGTCTGCGTGGGTCTCTCTCTCGTGGGCGTGATCCTCACCTGCGCGGGCGTCTCCGCGTACGACAAGCCCGAGAACTTCAAGGGCATCCGCAAGTCCGAGGAGCGACTGAAGCTCAGAGACATGTGGGGCGTCCTCAAAAACAACAAGCCCCTGCAGAGCTATATCATCTCCGCCGCCTCCGACAAGATCGCGCAGCAGGCGGCCTCCGCAAGCATCGTTGGCACCATGCTCTCGGGCATCCTCATCGGCAACATGAAGATCGCAACGTACCTGCAGGTGGGCGGCATGCTGCCCTCCATCCTCTTCGCGATTTACGGCGCGCGCTACGCCACGAAGCACGGAAACAAGGAGTCCATCGTCACCTGGACGAGGAACTCCATAATCGTGGCTCTTGTCACCATCGTCTTCTTCGTGGTCATCAAACCCAGCAGCATCGCCAGCTTCGGCCTGACCATGATCCTCTATATCCTCCTTACGCTCCTGCTCAACGGTGTGAACATGTGCGTCACCACGGCGAACAACGCCTTCATGGCGGACATCATCGACTACGAACTGGACCGCAGCGGCCAGTATGTCCCCGCCGTGGTCACCGGCACCTACAGCCTCATTGACAAGGTCGTCTCCGCTTTCTCCAAGTTCATCGCCACCGGGTGCGTGGCCCTCATCGGCTATGTCTCCGTGATGCCCCAGCCCGGCGACAAGGCCACCCCGGGCGTTTTCTGGGTGACCATGTTCCTCAAGTACGGCCTGGCGATCCTGGGGTGGATCTGCACGCTTCTCGCCATGCGCCGCTGCAGGCTTACCAAAGCTGAGATGATCGAAGTGCAGAAACGCGTCGGGGAGAAGAAGGACGAGGCCAGACAGGCCCTCCTGGAGAAGGAACTGCACAAAGGAGATCCGGAGAATGCGTAAGATCACAGGGCTTCGGGACGGCTGGCGGTTTCTGAAAGCCGGTCTTTCCCCGGAGCAGGCGGTTGCCAGAGCGGAACACGGGGAAGCGGTTACGCTTCCCCACACCTGGAACGCTCTGGATGGTCAGGACGGCGGAAACGACTATCACCGGGGCCGCTGCTGGTACGTGCGGGAGCTCACGGAGGAAGAAATCTCGGGAGAACGGCTCTTCCTGGAGGTGACCGGCGCCGCCATGACAAGCGAGGTCTATCTGAACGGCTCTCTGCTCGCCCGTCACGAGGGGGGCTATTCCACGTTTCGAACGGAGCTCACCGGACACCTTGGGGAGAGGAACGTCCTGGCGCTGTCTGTGGAGAACGGGGACAATGACCGGGTCTATCCCCAGAAGGCGGATTTCACTTTCTACGGCGGGCTCTACCGGGAGGTCAATCTGATCTCCGTGCCGGAGCGCCACTTCGAGCTTTTGAAGGACGGCACGCCCGGCATCAAAGTCACGCCAAAAGTGGATCTGGAGGCGAAACGGGCTGTCGTCACCGTGGAGACGTGGCACAACGATGAAACGGTGGAGATCATCGTGAACGGCGAAGCGAAGACCGTCGAGCGTGCGGCGGAGTTCGTGATTGAGAACGTCCGCCTGTGGGACGGCACGGAGGATCCGTATCTCTATACCGCGGAAGCCAGGCTTCCCTCCGGGGATGCGGTCTCCGCCCGATTCGGCTGCAGGGTCTTCTCCTTCGATCCCGGGAAGGGCTTCTTCCTCAACGGGCGGAGCTGCCCTCTCCGGGGCGTGAGCCGTCACCAGGACCGGAAGGGAAAGGGAAACGCCCTCACGTACGAGGACCATGCCGCGGATATGGCGATCCTGCGGGAGCTGGGGGCCAACACAGTGCGTCTGGCCCATTACCAGCACGCTCAGGCATTCTACGATCTCTGCGATGAGAACGGTATCGTGGTCTGGGCTGAGATCCCGTACATCACCATGCATATGTCCGCCGGCCGGGAGAACACCCTCTCGCAGATGCGGGAGCTCATCACGCAGTGCTACAATCATCCTTCCATCGCGGTATGGGGACTGTCCAATGAGATCACCGCTGCAAGCGCCGTCACAGAAGAGCTTCTGGAGAACCACCGGGCGCTCAACAGTCTGTGCCACCGGATGGACCCCACCCGGCCTACGGTCATGGCCAACGTCTTCATGCTCGAGACCGACAGCCCCATCCTGGAGATCCCGGACCTCAACAGCTACAACCTCTATTTCGGCTGGTATCTGGGAGAGATGGAGCAGACGGACGAGTTTTTCGACGAATACCACGCCAGATTCCCGGACCGGGTCATCGGCTTTTCCGAATACGGCGCGGACGCGAACCCCGCTTTCCACAGCGCCGCTCCGGAAAAGGGCGACTATACCGAGGAATATCAGGCGCTCTATCATGAGCACATGCTCGAAATGATCGGAAAACGTCCCTGGCTCTGGGCTGCCCATGTGTGGAACCTCTTCGACTTCGCGGCCGACGGCAGAGACGAGGGAGGAAAGCACGGGGAGAACCAGAAGGGTCTCGTTACCTTCGACCGGAGTCTCCGGAAGGACGCCTTCTACCTCTATAAGGCCGCCTGGAACAAGCGGGAGCCCTTCGTCCACCTGTGCGGCAAACGGTTTGTCAGTCGATGTGAGGAGGAGACCGAGATCAAGGTCTACTCCAATCTGGAGGAAGTCACCCTCTACGTGGACGGCACGCCCATGGAGACGAAACGGGGAGAGACAGTATTCCGTTTCAGGGTCCCCCTCCTCGGGGAGCACATGATCCAGGCGGAGGCCGGAGAGTGCAGCGATGTCATGTGCGTGCGCAGGGTAACTCAGCCTGAAGAGATGTATATCTTCAACAAGGCCGCCGCAGCGGTCTCGAACTGGTTCGATGCGGCGGAGATCGATCCTGCCTGCTTCTCCGTTCAGGACACACTGGGGGAGATCCGTGAGAATCCCAGAGCGGGGGCGGTCGTGGATGCCATGATGGCAAAGGGCGCCGCCGAGCGCGGCGATGTGGCCAGCGCCGTGAAGGACAATCCTGCACTGCAGCGGATGATGGGCCGCACGACCATGCTCAGTCTCCTCAAGCAGGGCGGTGCGGACGAAGAGAGCATCCGGCAGATCAACCGGGTGCTTCAGGGGATACGGAAATGAAAAAAGGCGTACAGCAGATCATGCTGGGCACTGTGACAGGAAACGAGCCGCAGGCAGTCAGCACGTTGCTCAGGATCAGGGAAGCCGGATACGACGGCCTTGAGTTCAACCGTTTTATGATTCATCCGACCCCCTGGCTTGTGCGGCTGCTCACCCGGGCTGCGGGGATGCCTGCGGGAAGGGGAGGAAAGCTGGACTGGCCGGATCTTCTCAGAAAGAGCGGTCTCACCGCTCTGAGCCTCCACGCGGATCTGGGCAGCCTGGAACGGGAGCCGGAGGCCGTGGCGGCGGAGGCGGACACCCTGGGAACGGATACCGTGGTGATCACGGGGATGTACCGCTTTGACTATTCCGACGAGACCGCTGTGCGGGAACTTGCCGGACGCCTGAACAAAGCCGGCGGGATGCTCAAGGGGCACGGCGTTGACCTCCTGTATCATAATCACAACGTGGAGCTTCTGCAGGTAAGGCCGGGACTGCGCGCCTATGATATCCTGATCGAGGAAACAGACCCTTCGGCTGTGAACTTTGAATTCGACAGCTACTGGTTCACCGAGGGCGGCGCGGATGCGAAGGCCTGGATGCGCCGCTTGGGAAGCCGCATGAAGCTTTGGCACGTCACTGACCGGGGCAGCCGCCAGGCAGGCCCGGCCACGACGCCGATCCTGAAAGCGGACAGTAAGGAGCTTGGCACTGGAAACATGGATCTGGACGGCCTTCTGGCTCTCGCGAAGGAGAACGGTGTTAAGGCTGTCGTGTTGGAGAGCCACAGGAACTGGATCGACAGAGATCCCGTCAGAAGCCTGGAGGTCAGCGCAGGCTGGCTGAGAGAAAGGACATGATATGAGACTGTTTCGGGAACGCATGCCCTCTGTCTGGAAGGCACAGTGGATTGACCCCGAGACGCATGGCGACCGCACCGGGCGACGGTACGCCTCTGTCCTTCGCCGACGCTTTCCCGCTCCGGCGGACGGGAGGGCTGTTCTTTACGTCACCTGTCACGGCCTTTACGAGGTCCGGCTCAACGGAGAACGGGTGGGGGACTTCATCCTGGCCCCTGGGACCGGGAACTACCGCAGGCGTCTTCCGGTCCAGGCCTATGACGTGACGGATCTGCTCCGGCCGGGGGAGAACGAGATCACCGTGACCCTGGGGGACGGGTGGTACCGGGGATGCGTGGGCATCGACGGCATTCGGAACTATTACGGGGAGGATATTGCGCTCCTTCTGCAGCTGGAAGTTGAGGACGAGCCCGTCCTCTATACGGACGGGACCTGGGAGGCCAGCCAGATGGGGCCGACCCGGGAGAACGATCTGCAGCAGGGCGAGGTCTACGATGCCCGCATGGAGCAGGCGGGGGAATGGCACGAGGTCGGGGTGCGGGACTTCGGATACGCGAACCTTGCTCCTACCGGGACAGTGCCCATCCTGGAGCAGGAGCGGTTTCCCGGGAGGATCTTCACCGCCCCAAACGGGGAGACGGTGATCGACTTCGGGCAGAACCTGGCAGGCTATGTGGAGCTGTGCCTAGACGCCCGGGCCGGACAGCGGGTGATCCTTCGCCACGGGGAGACCCTGGACGAAAACGGGAACTTCACCCAGTCGAACTTCGATCCTGGAGAACGCCACAAAGGAGGCGGGATCTTCCAGAAGATCGAATACATATGCAGGGACGGAAGGAACATATACAAGCCCCGGTTCGCGATCTTCGGCTTCCGCTACGCGAAGGTGGAGACGGACGCGGATCTGAGAGGGGCGGAGTTCACCGCGATAGCAGTCTATTCCCAAATGTCCCAGACAGGGTTCTTTACCTGCGGGAACCCGGACGTGGAGCGGCTGTTTCAGAACTGTCTCTGGAGCATGCGCTCCAACTTCTGCGATATCCCTACCGACTGTCCGACCAGGGAGCGGGCCGGGTGGACCGGCGACGCCGGGGTCTTCGCCCCCACCGCCGTGTTCCTCGCAGACTGCGGCCCCGTGCTTCGCAAGTGGCTGGGAGAGTGCCGTCTTGCCCAGCGGGAGGACGGCCTCGTGCAGAACATTGCTCCGGTGAACAACGCCGGCGGTGTAATCTCAAACATGCTGCAGGGCTCCGCCGGCTGGGGGGATGCCTGCATCCTCGTGCCCTGGGCACTTTATGAGGCCTACGGGGACGCGGAGATCCTCCGGGAGAACTACGACATGATGACCCGATGGCTGGCGTTCGTTGAGAAACGCGCCCGGAAGACGCGGCCCCGGAACCGGAAGAATCCCTACCGAAGATATCTGGTGGATCAGGGCTTCCACTTCGGAGAGTGGTGCCAGCCCGATGTGTCCAACGGCGAGGCCATAAAGGAGACCATGCTTCACGGCGCACCGGAGGTGGCCACGGCCTATTATTTCCGGTCAGCCTCCCTTCTTTCGCAGATCGCCCGTATCCTGGAAAAGCCTCTGGATGCGGAACGCTTTGCCTCGCTGGCGGAGAACGCAAGACAGGCCTACCGCTTCGCCTGCCTGAAGGACGGGCGGATCCGTTCCGACCGGCAGTGCGAGTACGTGCGGCCCCTGGCCTTTGGACTTCTGGAAGGTGACGAGGTACAGGCCACGGCGGATGATCTGAACGACATGATCCTGAAAAACGGCGGCCGGCTGAACACGGGCTTTCTCTCGACCCCTGACCTTCTGCGGGTGCTTGCCGAGCACGGCCACGTGGAGACGGCATACCGGCTCCTCCTTGGAGAAACGTGCCCCTCCTGGCTCTATGCGGTCAGAAAAGGCGCCACGACGGTCTGGGAGACCTGGGACGGGATCCGGGAGGACGGCACGGTCCATGATTCGTTGAACCATTATGCCTACGGTTCCGTGGCAGGCTGGCTCATGGACGGCGTCTGCGGGATCTCGCTGAAAGCCGGCCATCTCTGCGTCAAGCCCGTGCCCCACCGGCTCCTGGGCCGGGCAGCGGCAGAGTGGCGCTCCCCTGTGGGGACGATCCGCAGCGCATGGGAATACCGGGACGGGCGCCTCATCTTCGATTTCACGCTGCCCGAGCCCGCGAAGATCCGGCTTCCCGACGGCAGGAGCTATACGGCAGGGGCGGGGGAGGTCCACGATGAAATACTACTGTAATCCCATAAATGTCAACTACCGTTACCAGTTCAACGCCGATCCCCGGCGGGGCGGCGCGCTGCAGATCTGCCGGGAGGCGGCGGATCCCTCAATGATCAGTTTCTCAGGAAGGTACTGGATCTTCGCCTCCATGACCCTGGGAGTCTGGGTCTCGGACGATCTGGTCTCCTGGGAAAACCACCGGCTCCCGGAGGAGCTTCCCCTTTACGACTACGCGCCGGACGTCCGCGTCCTGGACGGGTGGGTATATCTCTGCGCCTCCGGCCGGGAGAAGAACTGCGACCGCTGGCGGACACGGGACATCCTGAACGGGCCATATGAGCGGATCGAGGGGACTTTCCCCTTCTGGGATCCCAACCTCTTCCGGGACGAGGACGGCAGGGTGTACTTTTACTGGGGCTGCTCCAATGCATCGCCCATCTGGGGAGTGGAACTGGATCCCCAGACCATGAGACCTCTCGGGGAAAAAAAGGCACTCATATCCGGCAATCCCCGGTCTCTGGGTTACGAGCGGGTGGGGGAGGACAACAGCACCCTCCCCGCCTCCGAGGAGACGGTAGAGGCCAGGTACCGGGCTTTCCTGAAGAAGAATCCCATGCCGGAATCGGCCTTGAGCCCACAGATACGCTCGCTAATCCGGGGCATGTTCACCGATGCGCCTTACATTGAGGGCGCCTGGATGGACAGGCACGGAGGACGGTACTATCTGCAGTACGCCTGCCCCGGCACGCAGTACAACACCTATTCCGACGGCGTTTACGTGGGGGACAACCCTCTTGGGCCCTTTGTCCCCGCGGAGAACAACCCCTATTCCTATAAGCCCGGCGGCTTCCTCCCCGGGGCTGGTCACGGCTCCACCATGGAGGACGGAGCGGGGAACCTCTGGCATGCGGCCACCATGCGCATCTCAGTGAATCACGATTTCGAGCGCCGGGTGGGCATCTGGCCCGCGGGATATGACAGGGACGGGGAGCTCTTCTGCTGCCAGCGGTACGGGGACTGGCCCACGGCGGTCTCCGGCGGACGGGACGACCCCTGGCGGGACCCGGAGTGGATGCTCCTCAGCGCAGGGAAAACCGTCTCCGCTTCCTCCAGCGTTCCGGACCATGGTCCCGAAATGGCCACGGAGGAGAACGTGCGCACCTGGTGGCGGGCGGCGACGAACAGCCGGGACGAGTGGCTCCGGGTGGATCTGGGTCGCATCATGGATGTGCGGGCCGTGCAGGTGAATTTTGCCGACGACAGGATCGACATCCCCTGCCCCGGCGAGATCCGGCCCGGTTCCCAAGCCCGTTACATCGAGGAGCGGGATCTTGTGACCCGGTGGCTTCTGGAGGGCTCTCTGGACGGGGGGAACTGGTTCGTGATCGAGGACAAGTCCCAGGCGGATACCGATCTCAGCCACGATCTTATCGTCCGGGAGGCAGGCTTTGACGCGAGGTATCTCCGCCTTTCCCGCATGGTCGTGCCCTACGGGCAGCCGCCCTGTGTTTCGGGACTCCGCGTCTTCGGCCTGGGCGGCGGGACTGCCCCCCTGCAGCCGCGGTTTTCCGCCGTCCGCAGCTCGGATCTGGATATGACTGTGGAGATCGAGCCCCAGCAGGACGCTCTGGGATGGAACGTGCTTTTCGGGTCCGCCCCGGAGAAACTCTACCACAGCGACATGGTCTTCACCCCCGGAGCATGTAGGGTGGGAGCCCTCGTCCGGGGACGGGAGTACTGGGTCCGGGTGGATGCCTTCAACGAGAGCGGGATCACCCGGGGAATGTGCAGGCAGCTGACCTGGAAGGAGAAGAAAACGTGAAATTACCAGAAGGTTTCTTCATCGGCGCCGCCACGGCGGCCCATCAGGTGGAGGGAAACAACATCCACAGCGACTACTGGGCTCAGGAGCAGATGCCTCATTCCAGCTTTGCCGAGCCCAGCGGCTCTGCATGCGACCACTACAACCGGTACGAGGAGGATATCCGCCTGCTTGCCGGTGCGGGGCTCAATGCCTACCGCTTCTCCGTGGAGTGGGCGCGCATCGAACCCGAGGAGGGGCGGTTTAACGAAAAGGAGATTGATCACTACTGTGCCGTCATCCGTTTCTGCAGGGAGCAGGGGGTAGAGCCCATCGTAACGCTCCATCACTTCACGAGCCCCCTCTGGCTCATCCGCAAGGGCGGATGGGAGGCTGAGAGCACCGTAGAGGATTTCAGACACTATGCGGAGTACACGGCGGAAAAGCTTGGGAACGGTCTCCGATACGTCTGCACCATCAACGAGGCCAATATGGGACTGCAGCTGGCAGCCATCGCGAAACGGTTCCGGCTCATGGCCCGGCAGGCGGCTGCGAAACAGGCCGAGGGCACCGTCCAGGTGGGGATGAACTTTGAAAAGATGATGGAGAACATGAAATTCGCCGCGGCGGAAAACGCCTCCGTGTTCGGAACGCCCCAGCCCCAGATCTTCGTTTCCTCCAGGACGCCGGAAGGGGATGCACTGGTCTTCCGGGCTCACCGTGCGGCGCGGGATGCCATCCGGGCCGTCTGCCCCTGGATCCGGGTCGGGGTCACACTATCCATGCACGACTGTCAGGCCCTCCCCGGCGGGGAGCGGGCTGCCGGGGCGGCCTGGGACGAGGAGTTCCGGCACTATCTCCCATGGCTGGAGGGGGACGACTTCCTTGGAGTTCAGAACTATACACGCACGCTCTACGGACCAGAAGGGCAGCTTCCCGCACCGGAGGGCGCGGAACTCACACAGATGGAGTATGAGTTTTATCCCGAGGCGCTGGAACATGTGCTCCGGCGGGTTCACGAGGACTTTCCAGGGGACCTCCTGGTGACGGAAAACGGTATCGCGACCTCAGACGACCGCAGACGGGTGGAGTTCCTGCACCGGGCTCTTTCCGGAGTGGAGCGCTGTGTCGGCGACGGCATCCCGGTCCGTGGATACTGCCACTGGAGCCTTCTGGACAATTTTGAGTGGCAGAAGGGATATGCCATGACATTCGGACTCATTGCGGTGGACCGCGCGACTCAGACACGGATGCCAAAGGAGAGCCTGAACGTTCTGGGAAGCTACGCTGAAAACAAAAAATGACAGGCGAGACGCCTGCCTTGCTGAGAGAAATGCCATCGGCTCCCGATTGTCGGGAGCCGATGCACTTTCAGAGATCTTCGCCGCCTTTCGTCCATGAGCGCCAGACGGCCTCGGCGGGCTTGCCCTGAAGGGTGAAGCCTTTATCCACGCCGGGCTGGGAGTGGTAGTGGGGGCGGTACTGGGTCTCGTCCCACTTCCACCAGAAAAGTCCCATCCACTCCGGAAGGGGAGAGAAGACCCGGAGCGCGGCCTGCAGGTAATTCGCCTGAGCTGCGCCGTCGTAGGGCGTCTCCCACTGGAAATTGTAGGGCTGGAGGATGCAGCCCCGTGCGGAGCGGATGCCGAATTCCGTAAAGACCACCGGTTTCTTTCCGAAGCGGGCGGAGATCCCCTCCACGGTGGCCCGGCGGGAGAGGAGATATGACTCCATGTCCCCGGCGGTGTAGTCCGGGCAGAGACGTGCGTTCTCCTCCGTGGGCTCTCCGGGAGCTGCGGGGGGATAGTAGCTGTAGGCGAGAAAGTCCATCTCCTCCAGCCAGTTGAGCGGGTAGGCGTGGCGGGAGGCGTAGGTGAATTCATAGGTGATGGGGCCTTCATACCGGGAGCGGACCGCTTCGATCACCCGCCGCCATCCGTCCTCCTGCCCCTCGGTGCCGAAGTATTCCGCCCCGATGATCATGGCGTCCATCTCCGTGCGGGCGGCAAGATCGGCAAAGTACGTCTCCGCTTCCAGGAAGGAGGCGAACCACTCGTCCCAGTAGCGGTTGTCGATCCCCTCGATCTGCGGGCACTCGGGGAAGGCGACGCTCCCCATCCAGGCGCCGTCCAGAGAGGTGAGACAGGGCTTGAAGAGGACGCGGACGCCTGCGGCGTGGAGGCGCCGGACGATCTCCGCCAGCTCCAGCTCCCCGGTGGACCAGGAAAAGTCCAGAAAGACCTTGCGGGAGAAGTAGTTCGTCTGGCAGAAGCTCATGTTCACGGTGACCCAGTTGACGCCCATCTCCGCCATCTTCTCCGGCTGAGAGAGGACCTCCGGACGGAAATAGTACCCGCGTTTCGCCAGGAAACCGAAGTTCATGCCCCGGATCGGGGCGGAGAAAAGGGGATGGGTCCGAAAGCGCTCCGGAACGGAAACGGCGTTGAGATCCAGCATGGCGGCACCTCCCGACATTCTTATCAAGAGTATACCAGAGCGGAGCACCGCACGCAAGCGGGGCTTGACAGCGGCGGACGGGACGGGTATCATCGGGATATCAAAACACAAAAGGAGCGAGGCACATGGAGAAGAAACTGCGCATCGCCATCGTAGGCACCGGCGGGATGGGCGCGGGCGTTCACGCC